>JGI24021J15306_10002930_pt1 | contig 18916 bp, 10 predicted proteins | sample Ectturendosymbi1_FD_15306 | JGI IMG/M metagenome (IMG submission 15306)
AAATTTTCCTTTGTTATATTGTTTTTCCTCATTGGCAAAATGTCTACGCGGGCCGGATGAAATGGCTTCGCGGGCCGGATTTGGCCCGCGGGCCGTAATTTGGTGACCCCTGTTTTAGACAAAAGTTCTTGCAAATCTAAATATCTATGAACTTCTGCACACTGTGTGAAGCGCAGACAGGAATCAAGGACGAAATCTTCATTGCCAAATACAGATAAAGTCAATAAAAAGAAAAAATAAAATAAAAAAATCATTTTAACAAAAGTTGCTCTACATTATCAAGATTATGTCTTACCGTTGTCACCAAATAAGTGGGCAACTGAGAATTGATGAAGTCCTTTAAGTTTTCGTACGATATCACCCCGCGATAATAGGAATACTGCTCTTGGTATACAACCAAGATCATTGGAATTCTTGTAACACGGAGAGTCGTGGCCAGGCGAGAGTTGAATGTTGTATCAACAGTACCAACACCCAAGCCTGCAAATTGTTAGCATGTTAAAAGACACCGCAAACTGCAAGTTTATTGTTATGCGTTACGAAGAAACTTGTAAAAGAATATAGTACTTCAATTGAAACAATTAAAGACAATTTGAGGTTGACCAGATAGGAATAAATAAGAGCAATTACATATAATTTTTACAAGAAAATTCACATGCATTTAGGAGACATTAACGAGAAGTGAGTTGATTACGAGACATTAAGGAGATGTATTTCACATGTACACTTTGAATACCAAGATTTTCCAGATCCGCAGCTGCCTTGTCCCATGTGGATTTCAAAATGACAATGCATTGGGGACAAAAGGTAGAATAGATGTATATAACTTGTGGTGTATGGTGGCTGTCTGGCAAGATTTTAGTCACGAAAGATCGCGATGAGATGGACCTTGATGAATGGTCTTCAGAGAAATCTGTGGGTCACAAAATACTTTTGCAACAAACTTTTCAAAAAGCTGAACAGCAATCGGCGCACAAAGGTACTGATAACAATATACCAAAATCAAAATGTCTGAATCCATCAGTAAATCGAAAGGAGCGATCAAAGGGTTGCTGCTGAGCTTTCCATTGATTGTTGTTGGCTGAGAAACCTTGATCATCATATTGTCTTCTCTTCTCATCATCAGATAAAATCTTCACCACATTAAAGAAATTTTTATCAATGCATGATGAGTAACTACACAACAAAACAATGTTCCTTAATAAACCAAGTTTGCCAAGAAAAAAAATCCTGTTCGATTGTGACTACTGAAGCAAGTGATTCCCAGCATTGGTAATTATATGGTGCAGGGACCCACCTTGCAGTTTTTAGAAACTAAAAGGTATTTTCACAAGGATGGAGAAGTTTTGAAATCTGGTCAAGAATCAGATTACATGCGAAATTTTACATGATAAAAATGCTCCTTGTGTTCACCACCAATCACATATTAACACTTACATCAATTTGAACCATCAGTCTCAATCACTCCTATCCTCTGACAGTTAATTTGTTTCTGCTGAAAATGCTGTTTTGAGTGATGTAGATATTTATGATGTTATAGCAGCATATTGAGATAAGACTAAAACACACGAGTTAGAAAGCTGAAAATTGCTTTTAGTTTTCTGTTCATTGCAAGCATCGAATGCTACTAAATTCCAATCAACAACAACACCATATGTAGTAGCAGTAGGGAAGGAAACAACTTTCCACACTCTACTAATTAATCAAAAATTTCCAAAAACCAAAAACGAAACAAACCCACCAAAATGACAACAATGGAGTAATACAAGGTTTTGCTGCACAGGATCTTTGGCATATTTGTAATCACAAAGGGTTCATTAACAACCAGGCTGCACTACAAGCAATCAGTTTGTGAACATCTCAACACATGTGCTTACGTAAGCCTTGTTCTAAATACTGTGTAACAGCAAAATCATATAAAAAGTGTCAATACATGCCTCATATGCTTGTTGAATTTTGATAAACTTGTCTTCAGCATCAGGTGATGAATTTTTGTCAGGATGCCACTCTTTCACCAGCTTTTTATACGCTTTGCGAATTTGTTGTGTTTCAGCTGTTTGGGGAACATTCAAAATCTGGTAAGGATTGAAGCTGTCTTCACAGAAACAGATATCAAACAAAATCAAAAACGTGATAGCACAAACAAACTTCATGTTTGCTGCAAGACAAAAATCAGCTGTTAAATGGCATTCAAACCTGACAGCAAAATCGTAGCACCATGGCACTATGCAAGATACCTGTGCTCTGCTTGTATTTAAGGAGGTTAACATTGCCTGTCAGAACAGTGCAAAATATGGTGCTAGCAGATGATAAATCCATTTCTAAAGCAACGTAAGCACACGGTTCCAAATCTAAAATAAAGAGTTCACAACTGGAAGTTTAAAGGAAACTGCTCATTAAGCAGCACAATCAAACTTAAGGACTGCATTGGCTATTTCTAATCAACCTCTAGCATTAGTTATTTGACCTTTATAGACTGTCACAGCATGCAGGTGGAATCGGTGCACAATGTGACCTTGAAGTATGCATACTGCTGCAAAACGTTTTTAGATTTTTACAAAATTTCTGAATTGTACAAACTTTCTACTTGGCTGAATAAAAATTATGAGGAATTTGACCATGAGACAGAAATTTTCATGAATAAATGTAGCAATATGAATGCTATTTCTGATGAGGAAAAAATGAGTGAATTATTTCAACGATCTTTTGGCAACATACACAGGTTTTACATATAAATCAACAACTTTCTTTTTTGCACTGATGTTTTGTGCCAACTGACAAATCCTTCAATCTGCATGCAAGTAGAAAATAGGTTGCAAACTTCTGAAGTACACATGGTTAGACTTAAACGAGAAGGCTACATGTATTGCAGCTTCCCTGGTGGGTACCAAAGTGTTGGTGAATGCCAAGCCAAATTTACATACCATGAAACATTTCACCTAATTTTAAAGGTTTAAAAATGTGGAAAAAATCTGAATGCGACAAACTTTGACCAACCTGCATTAAGCCTACATATGGCAGTGGTCTATAATGGCATTTATGAGCAGTAATTTTAAAAATTTCAAATAAATTCAAATGTGTTTACAAAAGATGGTGTGAAAAAAAACTATGTGGTCCAGGTTCTCTCATGCACAAACAGGCATATGCCTTCAAAGGTACAATCAAGCTCAAAGCACAGTCATAGAACAGCGTTACTGCTGAACTTTGTGTATATAACAAAATACCAATGCACCATCAGAAAGAATACATATGTTGATGTTGAAAATATGAGATTAATTGTTCAATAGTAGTGATGGCAAGAGCAAGAGGTCACAAAATTATCTTTTTGAAAATGTTTTTGAAAAAATAAGATAGCAGTTGGAAAATTAACGATTTTCAATAGAACAGATGATGATTAACAGGGTTTAACATTTACTCAACATGACCCTACTGAACTCGATCACATGATTGAAAATGCACGCAGTAGTTAATTTTAGAAAAAAAATGTTTGCCATTTCAGATGGGTATTTTCTCTAGCATAGTTAAGTATTTAGGAGATTTACATGAAGAAATACGCATGATGTCCATCCTTAAGAAACCTATGTTGCATTTACATCCAAACAAGTCAACAGTATATTTCACAGCAGTGAAAAGAAATCTTTTAGAAGGAAGTTTGCGACGCACATAAAGTATTGTAACTGGCTTTAAACAAATGGATGGAATGGCAGATCATGAAAATGTTACAATAACAAACATTGAATGGCTATTTTCTGGAAATGACTGGCATAAGCTACCAAACACATGATGCACTCACGGGCAGCATGAATGAGTTACTAACAAAGTTCATGTACTCACCATGGCAGCACATTTAAAGTGTTTTATTTTATAACAAATGTAAATTTGCTAATTTTTTTCAAAACGAACATGTAAGGACAAGAAACCCACAGAAAATTTACTTGAGAGCAAAATGACAGACATCTATTTGGCACAAAATAACCATTTAAAAGTTCAAAAACTCATTACGCAGAGAAGTGCGTTTACAGACAGAAAATTCTTGATAGCTGCACAGTATCAACAAGAATAAGTAATTCACTCCTGCAAGATTAAACATTCCCAGCTATTGCAACAGAAAAAAACTAAAAGACAAGGTACCACTGGATGCAGCCTTTCTACATATAACTTCACTTAACCACCAAAAGTAAGGAAAACAGGCAAACCAGACCAAAAAATTCAAGCTAGCTGAAATCCTTTTTGGCCGTTTGCTTTGTCATGAACTTTCATCCAAATGAAAACAAAAACAGAAATCATTTTCCAAGCTCTTTAGCAATGCATATCGATCCACTGCGCATTTATGATTTAACTTATCTGTATCTTGTAAAGTACACTTGTGAAAATCATTCTTGTCTTCTTGAAGGGCACTGAAACTACCTTTTGACAGACAACTCAGTGCTGTTCCATATTTGAAAAATTTGCCTTTGTTTTGTGATGGCACTGTCCTAATACAAATATATTTCATTAACTGTGCAGTATCTTTTTCCCACTTTGTGTCTTCCGCAAGAATCTTTTTTCTGTAATCCCCAAAAGTTTGGTGCATAACTTGCCGCTTTTTGACAAGTGGAGCTTTGGTTGATGTTAAAATCTTCAAAACTCGTTCACTTTCTTTTGCTTGCTTTGTTGTAGGTTTCAAACAATATATGCCCATTCTTAATTGCTCCACACACCAACTTATCTCTTTATGCAATTGTTCATTTGTTGCAGACGATCCACCTTTCCCTGATTCCTTAACATCGCCATGATTTGGTGGTCTTTGGTGCTGATTATCACTTAACAAGCGATATTTTTTCATTCCAATAAAGCTTCAATAAAAATATATGCTAAATGTAAATTGTGCTAAAAACATAATCACTGCCACTAACATTTGCTTAAAGTAAGAAAAAAGATTCACATTGACGTATACTTCCACAGTCCAAGTCTTAGCTATCGCATTTAAATAATGATGAAAAGCAATGTAAAGTAAGCCATTAAATGCATACTGTTCAAATGGCAAAAAGTACAGTATCTTCTTATCCTAGACAAGAAATGTCATGCAGCATGTTCTGGAATCTGTGGCAGCTGTCAATGAGTTATCATTTGTGATACAAAATTTTCAGACTTTACATGGTGGCCACATATAAGTATCCGCAATTATTTTCAGTATGAACTAGCTAGTACATGGCTTGCAGATGGACTGTTGCATTGTTGTGGACCAGTGAAAGTTTCTATAAACCCAGCATCAGTAATTTCCTAACAAGCAAAAAAAAAACGTTTTTCAAGTATTTTGTGAGCATGATCTTTGTTTAGTCATCCACTGTTGTTATGCAAGAAAATGATAGTCTCAGCGGGATTTCCTCACCTGTCATGCATTTCATATTTGTAGGATCTATTTTGCTTAATGAGGCAAAAGCTGTGCTGGGGCTANGTTGCCTTTAGTCCAACATGATTGAGTTAAATTAAATGGTCATGTGACAAGTACGATGCGCAAAGAGCCAATGGGTTCGGGCAAGGGTGGCCAAACTTTTTGAACCAAGGGCCGCATTAATGACTGCCTGGCCACTGGAGGGCTGGATACAGTGCAATTTATATAATCTATGCAAAAATAGGTTGTTAAAATGTATTGTAGTATAATAATAACAATAAAATCACACCATTTTGTTTGCACTATTATAGCGCTGCTTGTAGCTAAGTGCTGCTATGGTAGAATAGCCAACAAGAGACAGGCAGCAGCTAATGCTGTTGCACTGCTGTCCACAGTTAGAAACATGGTATGTTCCATAATATTTTCATACATACAGTGATTTTGCTTTTGCCTTTCATGCTCAACACAAACAATGGCATGTGGATAGCCTAGAGCAGGGGTTCCCAACCTTTCTGTGACTTAGTACCCTTTCAGCATTCTGAAAGACTAGCATGTACCCCTTTAGCATTTCGAAAGATGAACGTGCACCCCTAAAATTTCTTATGACAAAATATTTTATCATGATTATGCACAAATATATTTAACAATAGGCATATAACGGATTTTGAGAATAATATTAACTNATACGTGTATAAATGTATAAATATTTGGAAATAAAAGATATGTAAATATATATTTCACTTCTGTTGCTAACCTCAAATGTATCCCTTCAGATAGGCAAATGTATTCCTTTGGATAGGCAAATGTATCCCTTCGGATAGGCAAATGTATCCCCAGGGGTACATGTACCCCAGGTTGGGAACCTCTGGCCTTGAGGTACTTTGCCACCTGCAGCAAAAGCTCTGTTGTAACTATTTTGACAGTCGAACCATATCCAGCTTTGTCCATATACATAGTGCTTAGTTTGTGACACTAGCAGCATATTAAACCTAGTTGAATAGTAAGTGTCTATGCCTGCTGTGCAAGTGGTCATTGGTTCGGCTCTCACCATTATTGTTTTGGCTTTGCTAATAGAAATGACACTTTTGGTGAAAGTGCTTTTTAAGTACTTTAAAGAAAAAACTTTCGGGTTTAGCTTTTGCATTTCGGTTTAAGGCTTAAGATTTAAGGTCATGTTACAAAGACCATTAGCTAATCCAAGCGTATGATCCTTGTCAAATGACTAATTCAATGAATCAGGCTCACATTAACGACAAAATAGCTCCAGCAGTGCTTTTGCCTCTGATGGCAAAATAGACTCTGCCAATCCTAAATACAAGATTTTGCTGAAACACCCCATTTTAAAATTTTATGTAAGTACTTTTACATAAAAGATCTTCCAGTCTAGGGTGTTATGATGTTTTTGTATACGCAACAATGATCTGGGAAAGCTATTCTGAGCTGTGACAAAATGATGTAACAACANTGAGTGGACCCTTGCCATGGAATCAAGACTGCTACTTAACACTTTTGTTCCCAAAGCTATATTTATTAAAAATTGAATGTACAGTAGCTTGTTCCAAGTGATTTTGATCAAAATCAGTGTTTTAAATATTGTAAATACATGCCACCTACTAACATGAAGCATAACTACTGCTTTATGAAGTGAAATTAAACAGGAAAAACCACTGCGTATATATATTGCGGTTGGTAAACTAGTACTAGATGACCTTGTCCATGTTCTTTCAACATCCTTTGTGACATTAGGACTAGAAAATTAACTTTCCTCTTAAATATGCTACAGTACTGCTTTTGCATTTTACAACAGGCAGTGGCTACAGGTACACCTGTGGATCTTGAAAATTGATATCTTATTAATATGCCACCCTTTTATGTTACAGTAACACACAAGGAGAGTACAGATAGAAAATGGCTTCCAGGTAGAAACGTAGTAAACGCAAAAAGTTAAACCTAAAACATAACCTAACTGTAGCCTTAACTCTAACCTAACGCTGAGCTAACATTAACCCTAACGCTACTGCTAATGTTAACCCTAAGCGCAAAACCTAAAGTTTTGAAAATGGTTAAGAAAACATGGTCTCACGAATTGAAACGTGCAACCACTGTTACCAAAAGGAAAGTCAGCAAGGTGAGAGACAAACCCAAAACTTTTGGTCACATCAGACTTTAAAGGTATCCGCTACGCTACGATGTCAATCGAGTGACAAACTCAGCATTTTATTTGAACAACATCATGTGAGGAGTATTTGTAGTAAATAGTCGCTACCTCTACAACACATCACATAGTGACATATCAGTGTTTTTCAACTTTTTTCCTGCAGCGGAGCCTTCCACAAATGTTTGCGTTGTTCATGGAACCATACGCAATGATCCAAGTGTCTATATTACTAAAACTGCATAGAACTGTGGTTGCGAATTTTGTCCCAAGCAAATTTAGTCTGTATCGACAGAACCTCTGGCAGCCACTCACGGAACTCTGTGGTTCCGTGAAACCCTGGCTGAAAAACACTGTCATACAATATATGATTATGAGACAATAAATATTACTGTACTAACAATGAATGAAACATGTTAGTTTGCTTCATAAGTGCTACACATTGATTTCACAAGCTTTATCATATGTCGTTTCATAAACCACACATATTTGAAATGAGTCTGTAGTAAATAACACAAACCGATATGTACACAGGGAAAGCTGCTATCATTGGCCTGGGTGCAGCTTTGTTGATCTGATTTTGGTTGTCCCCAGCATGCTACTGACCTGTATCATCCCCGGTACTTGTTTGATTTCAATGCATAGCTATTGATTGCCTTCTGAATGTTTGTGCTTTCTCTGTAAGTTTTGTTGTCCTTTGTGCATTCAATGCATAACACCTAGCCTATTGCCTTCCAAATGTTTGTGCTTTCTTTGTAAGTTTTGTTGTCCTTTTGTCACTTGCAGTGTATCTTCACTCATTAATTAACTATCTTGACCATTGTATAGCCTAGATCATAGGTTCTCAAAGTGCTCCATATGGAGCCCCAAGGCTCTGCGAGAGAAACCTCGGGGCTCTGCGAGCTATTTGTTTACTTATTAAAATACTGACTTGGCTCATTTTGCAACTGTCCAAAGAAGCAATAATGGCATTAATAAAATTTATTGTGGGGCTCCGTAAATTATGTTCAATCTCTTCATGGGCTCCATAATACCAAAAGTTCGAGAACCCCTGGCCTAGATGATACCACAAGGTCATGTATGTCCCACTTTGCTTGAAACTTCTAAGGCTTTTGTAGACTTAATAGTCAATAATTCTAATTTTTCGTTTGACAGATGTTTTCTTCTACAACCTACACAATAATGCTGTATGATCTATTGACTAGTGTGAACCGTTCTTTTGTGACAAAAATAATACACTGCTACTACTGTAGCTACTGCAGAGGAGTACGAATTGTGGATTTTCAAGATCCATATATCCGAATCACTTTCCTGAATCCAACCTTAATTAAATTCAAAAAACTTTATCTGGTCCACTATCCAAATCATACATCACAGTGTTGCATTCCATGGAATAATTCAGGTTGCAATGAATTTAGAACAAATTTAGCTACAGAAAAATGTGAAAAGTGCCACATGGATTGGTTATAAATGCAGCAATTTCAGAAACTCAGCATGATCCGATCCAAATCCAATAAATCGATATGTATCGCATCTGAAACAGAAGTCTGCAAAATTCTGATCCGAAATTCAGATAGTATGATCCATGTACAACACCTCTGCTACACTGCCCACAATTTACTCCAAATTACCGTATACTCGACAGTGTTGCCACTCCGTTGTTACAGGAAAGTACTAGATTTCATGATATAAAAACAGTAATTTACATAAAAACCCTAGGCCTAGAAGATTACAAAAGCAAACTCACACACAGTCATAAATAAGACTCAAAGTTCCTAGAAAATTAATGTGTTGCAATGCCAACCATATACATTGTGCAACTCATTGTAAACCAGAGACAAAATTCTTTGTCACAAAGAATATGAGAGATAGCAGCAATGCTTGTGTTTTGTACAGCTACAGGTCACTGTAACTTTTAACAGATGACCAAGTGACTTCGCAGGGGTTTATCTCGAAACAAATAATATTTTCTTGTGTAATTTAAGATTTAATTAGGTATACACTATAATTTTTAGCAAATTATTAATTACAATTAAAATTCAGTGTAACAATTGCACTAAATGAAAAGGTCTCAACTATAGTAAAGTTAAACTACAGAAAAGTGTGCAATTAATTACATTCAGCTCACTCATAAAAAAAATACTAGATAGCCATAAAAAAGTACTAGAACACTAAATTAAATGAAAAAACACTAGATCTCTAGTGGAAAAACACTAGGAGTGGCACCACTGGTACTCATACTCAGTGTTGTCACCTCGTTTTTCCTAAAATAAACTAGATGAGCTTCAAAAAAAGATCAGAATAAACCAAACTGAAGCAGAAATAAACTATACACACAAAAAAACAAAGCATAATGATAAAAGTATGCAACTACTAGGAACCTTTTTCTACAAGAACAGTCACAATTATATACACTGATTAACAATTAACACAACTTTCAGCAATATTGTTTTCACTGCATACCAAACTANTGCTAAAAACTCACTGCTTCTGGAATCTCAATCATAATCAGAACATGCTTTATAATATTGTCTCTTTTCAATCCAGTCCTGANACTCAAAATTGCATAATTACCAGTTCTGCACTCATTCTGTTGTTCAATTTTAATTTGACAACGTTTATCTGGTCGGATACTTTTTCCATTTCTGCATTTGTGGTATTGGCTACATAATACGCATTGTGCAAAACCAGCCAGTTTTTCGTATGGGTTTTCTCTGATGGCATCTCCATACGAGCATACTTCAGTCCAATATTCTACTGTGTCAGTAACATTTTGCCAACGGACAATTATCAAATTCTACCAATGGTATTCAGTTTTTCCAATGAGTTTACTTTCTTCACTCGACTTTCTACCCCCAATTTGTCCAAAAACTAAATTAAAGGTCCTGTAATGTTTCATAAGGCATTTGAAACAAACATCCATTGCATTTCCTTCATTACATTTGAACGTGTTGGTACCCTGTAGCCTACCTTCTAATAGGCGCAAGGTTACATTGAGACATCGTTTGGATTTATCACGGATTCCTCCTCGTCTGACTTAGAACAACCCATGTCTCTTATGAAAGTTTAAGTTACATAACCTAATAATAATGATATTTTATTGCGGACTATGGTCCATATCACAGACACAAGAGCGCAAAATGTGTTTAGCTGTGCATCAGCGCACATTACAGAAACGGTGTTAGCACATGACCAGCACTGGGAGGAGCAAAGCAGTTTATCATTCAAAAAATCAACTACATGACATGTCAATGTTGTAGAGTACTTGTTCTTGTTGGTACAACGATATCTTGGAACAGTCTGTTGCTAAAAACAAAAGACTGTCCAACAGCTTGCTTAGATTTTCTTTAAAACGCCGAAACCAGACATAGGCTATGTCATTGCAGGGAACACAGTTGATATCTGGCGTAAAACATCTTCAAAAGAACAAAAAACAAACAAAAAAATAAAAAATAAACTATAAACCAAATTGCAAAAAACAAACCAAACGATTGCAAAATAAACCAGATTTGGTTTCAAAAAGACTTAAATGGCAACACTGCTCATACTCACTCGACATTGCTCACATAAACTCGTGGCAACGGAAGCAGTAGAAAGAAATAAGCACGCTAGAGAATAGAGATGGCATGGGCCGCTAATGGTCCGGTTTTTGGGTGGGCCGCTGACGATATTTTTAGCGGTTGAATTTCACCTAGCCGCTACGAGCCGCCCGCTAATTTTGAAGAAACCTTTAAAAATTTTTCGAGTTGGAAGAACAACTTGGTGGCAATAAACCTGAGTGAAACTACTTGGCATTGATTTGCCGTTGCTGTATTTATAGGCAAATTTGCATTTCCCATATGTGAGCATTCCGTCGGGCGCGACTGACAGGTACACTTTACGCAACTTTTCGTACATGAGTGATAACTTCTTGCATGAACGTGGCGGTAAGCTGTTTTGGTGCTGAGTGGCTTCTTGGAGGGAACGTGTTATGCAACATTTTGATGCCGTGCTATAGGTGTTTTTTTATAAATGTACCAAATCACAATTGCTTTATAAGTAAGGTTGCGAGGTTTTACTTTTAGAGTTTAGGTTTAGGGCTTTAGGTTTAGGACTTTAGGTTTAGGGATTTAGGTTTGAGGATTTAGGTTTAGGGATTTAGGTTTACAGGTTGAAGGTTTTATGGTGATGGTTCAGGTTTAGGCTTGAATGATGAGAGTTTTAGGTTAAGGGCTGAACGGCTGCGGGAAAATCTTCAACAGGAGGGCTTTACCTTTGTGCGGGGTCTTGACATTCTAAAATTGACAAAAAAATCCACTGATTCATACAGCATAGTTTCATATTTCAGTTTGTGGGGCGCTTGGAGCTTTGTTTGGGAGGGCTGGACCCAAAAATGCTATCCCGTGGTGACGTGGCTGGTTGAGGGTATTAGTTTTAGGTTTAGAGTTTAGGGATTTAGGTTAAGGTTTCATGGGTAGGGTTTTAGGTTTTGGGTTTCAAGTTTAGGTTTCGGGTTTTTGGTTTGGCGTTTTAGGTTAAGGTCATAGGTTTAGGATTTCAGGCTTACACACTAATCCTAGCATGTAACTTTGTTCATTGTGGTTGTCACATAACATGTCTACTTCAACGAATCATGATCCAAAAAAGGCAAATTAGTCTCAGCAGATATTTTGCCTCAGGAGACAAAATAGACAAGACAGCCAATTGTTTAGTGGGCCATGGATGGGCCAGTTTGGAAAACAATAAATGTCGTCGGTCCACGGGCAGTTAATGGGCTGAAGGTTGCAGGCTATTGGTGGTCCTGGACCGGAAACTCTTGGACCATGCCATCTCTAAAGCACGCTATTTTCATACCATGCGAGGTATGCAGAAAGGTTTTCTTTTGCACGGGAAGTCAGGATTCGGTACACAGAGCTGGACTCTCTTTTTTTAATCCAACTTCGTTCCAATGCGGAAGATAACTCCTTTTCCATAGTAGTGCCTGCGTTCAATTGTTGTCACATAGGTAGTGTGTGAACTGTGTATTATTTGACTTTGAATCTTGAGGCGAGTGGCGTAACTAGACGTTTGAGCCACGGGGTGAAACTTTGCTGAAAGGGGCCCACTGGCCACCGTTTGGGTATGCAATAATTAGTTCCCAAAAACTCACATACGTCACATATATATGGGTATAAGTCTTCGCTTGTTCGCGCCACATGGATATGGGTGTAAACATGGATGTAATGGGGTGGGAATGGCGTTCACACTCATTTTTCATGTTTTTCTTTAAAATGGCTAGTTTTTTGGGGTGCGTTCCCACACCTCCTGTGTTAACAGCCCAACTCTGGGCTCCCCTAAAATGCTTGCAGGGGTGCCTTGATGGTGATTTATAAAGTTTTCGACATTATCCTACATCTCGAGGGCGAATGACCTTAAAAAATATCCTTATTGCAGACAAAATTTTGGCAGAACCATGCCCGTATCCAGGTTGTAATGTTTGTGGGGAAAAATACATTTTAGGAGATGTAGCAGTCATGCTAACGCAACCGCTACATATAAGTAAAGTCAGCCGAAGCAGGGAGAAAGGAAAGACCAAGCAAAGCAACACTTAAAAGTGCCTTCCATGCATATTGAAATGAGAGGTCTCTTTGGCCGAAACGTGTAGCACGCTGACAGCACCAACAACTGCCTAAATTAAGCGCCAGCGAGGTTATTGGGTTCAAGCCCACACTGAAGGTGTGCGAACACAACCGAGCCGCACACGCTCCGATGCCTCCCGATAACGGAAACCTCCAAAAGACCAAAGGGTCCAAAAAGCCCATCTAGGTGTGTCAAATCGTGAGGAGATGGGATGGATAACGTGCGTTGCATGAAAAAGCAACAAAAAGAATAAGAGGGAAAGGAAGACAAGGCTCAACGTACCGAAAACAAATCAAGCATGACACGCATGTCCTCGGACCTGGCTGGACTCTTGATATCAATTGGCAAAATAGGTTAAATAGAAGAGAGGGGGCAATTCAAAGACTTCGAGGAAGGAAAGTGATGTAGCAGTCACCCTAGCATGATCTTTTTTAACAAACTTGCAAATTATGTCATTGTTTTTGGGCGATAAAGTACACAATTTTAATGACTTCAAGCAAAACTGTTAACTTCCACATAGAAATAGTGATTTTTTCAGATCCAGTGAATTTTTTTGAGAATCTGGCAGAGGTGAGCATGGACAGGATCAAGATTAGATATCCTGCAGGATGCTTGTAATTTTTTTGGATCAGGATTGGATTTGGATATTCATTTTTGAAAAAAATCGGATCAGGACAGGATCAGGACATTTGTTTGATTTCTATAGCGAAATTTCCCTGAGAGTGATTCAAGATGTCACAAAAGAATGGTGCTGTTGTTTTCTTTGCTATGATTTTTATATTCACAAAAAATCAAAATTATTTTGTCAGTATGTGCTGCACCCATCACAATCAATGATAATTCTTGTTACTTCATCGTAAATATTTTCCGGCGAGGTGAAAGTAGTAAGCTGCTCTTGCTGGTATGCTGCTTTGTTTTGTTGTGCTGAGTAGCAGACGTGCGTGTTGTGTAAGTTAATATAGTCTATTTCATGGGTGGCCAACTTGTCTTCGACTGGGATCGACTAGAAAATTTCTTGACAACTCGTGATCAATCAGTTGGTAATCATAGGCGTAGCCAGGGGGGTGAAAGGATTTTGGTAAATGTAGTCATTTTGTGGTTTGAGAGGCGTTTTTCCATACAAAATAGTGTTATCGCCTAAAATCAAACATTTTGGCCCCTCCCAAATTTTTGGGCTGGCTATGCAACTGTTGGTAATATAGTCACAAATACAAAACGCCAAAGTTGAGTATCACATATGCAAATGCAGTGTACCATCGCCTTAGTAAGTGATGCACAGACAGAAGGCAGAGTGTCTGTTACACCTAAATCATGATTGCCACGCAATAATACAAAAACGTATACAATACCTTCGCGGCATCTGCCAAGCTAGCCTATGGTCAGCCATCACAAGGCGCACCAAAGAATTCGGGACCAACCAATTGATGGATAATTTTTATGTACTTTCTGGAATATTGATTGAAAAATGTTATTTTTAGGCATCTTGTCAATTCAATGCAAAATCTGGTGCAATCGAATGAGCCAAGTGACACTCGGCGATCAACAGGCTGATTGCATCAACCTGTTGGCCACCCGTGATCTATTTCAGTATTTAAGCTGAATTTCCTTTTGGCTACAATTTTGAACATACATTCTACCTTACGTTTTATGCTTTCAACCTTTGCTAAAAGACACTTTGAGTTTGTAGTTTTTGTAAGCTGCATAGTTTTACTATATTTTATACTGTGATCTACTCTAAGCGTTACAAAATATATTTTCTATTTTATCAATTGATTGAATGCTGGAGCTCATTTGTAATTAGCTGATGCAAGTGGAATTGGTCACATGACAAGGACTATATCCTTGGAATAGCGGATCTTCTTTGCCATGTAACTAAAAACCCTAACCCAAATTGTAAACCTGTGTCTGGTTTTCAAAACTTATTAAAAAGTGCTGCAGCTTACATTAAAAATTTTCCCATAAAAAAGTCGTCTCTATCAGCCATAAGCGTATGGCATGGGGATGCTGGGGATGTGGTCGCATCCCCAACGCTGAAAAATTGGCCATTATCCGGGCAAAAATTTTGAAAATTTGGGCAAAGTATACAGCTACATTCGCATGTAATGAGGCAGTGTCTATTTTGCAAGCTGAGGCAAAATATTAACCAAATCAACGGCAAAATAATGGCCAAAACGGCAAAATAGTCCGTGACTATTTTGCCATTTTTTTGCCCCTGATGGCAAAAGGGTTATGAGGTCAATGGCAATGCATTTTGACACATTTCATTAAAAAAACAAGTAGCAAGGGTAAAAAGCAATGTTTGTAGGCCTACATACAAATAGTGAAGAAACAGAAAATTTCACACGGACCATAGTGGCGTGAGTTTCATGGACTACATTGTTTTGCACAACCTACATTATTTTGCAGCTCTATTGGCTAATGATAAATTTAAAAGGGATTGTAGCCTAAGTTATGCGTAATGTTCTTCTTATTAATTTCTTTGTAGGATTTGCTTGCATAAGCTATTCAGTTTGACGGCTCAGTTTGGCACAGTCATAGTTCAGAGTTTTGTCTGAACACATGGTTAAAGTACGATTCAATATTTCTGAACAAGTGATCAGCTCCTTGGATATTTAAAATGAGTCTTTCGTGAAAAGTGAAAATTAGCGTTCAATTCAAATGATTGTCATCTATCTGGTTAATTATTGAAGCTTGAACTACTTGACTTGTGTTTCAACGATTACCACTTCAACACCTAATTACAGCAGAACCTACAGTTTTAAAGATGTATATATCATTAGCAGCGTCTATTTTGCCTCATGAGGCAAAAAGTGTTCTGAAGTTATGTTGTCGGTAGCTGAGCCTGAACATAGTTGTTTAAAGTAATAGCATGACAAGTTCAAAACACATGACAAGATTGGAATGCATGACCTACATAGGTGACCGTAAAGTCTAATTTAAGTGTTGGCAAGTTTTATGTAGCTTTTTCTCTGCGTTGCGTAAAGATAGGTTAAGCCATAACTCTAAACCTCAACATGTTGTGTCTTTCTGTATTGTGCTTGTCGCATGACCACTTCAACCATTTGTCTTCAGTCAACGGCAAAATAGCCACAACATATATTTTGCCTCATGAGGCAAAATAGACACTATCTTTTTGAAATGAGTTACTTGGAAGTTTGCGGAATGTTAACAGGAGTCGGAGGTGAAGTTCCAAAATTTTGCAGAGCAGGAGTCTTAAAGCGTGGACAGGAGTGGAGTCGGAGTCTGGAAAAGGTGACTCCGCTCATCTTTGGTTGCTGGGTTGCCATATTGGCGAATTTATCGGCAGATTCAGGAAATCTGGCGAATTTTGAAACCATTTGGCTGCAAACAGGGATGCCGGAAGGGGGGTGCATGACGGGGGCACTGCCCCCTTTGAAAAGGGGGGCAACGGAGGCACAGGTGCTTTTACATAACAGCATCGTAGGTAATTCCAGGGACGCTGGAGAACGTTGAAATGACGGGGGCATTGCCCCTGCCCTTTCAAAAAGGGGGCAACAGGAGCGGAGGGCCCTTTTCATGACAGAATCATAGGTAATTTTATGGTTTATTAAGATCGATTTGAAACAAATTTATTGCAGCTATTAGCCCACCCATCAAATTCGGAATATTTTTCTATAATTTCTGCTATTAGTTTTGAGGTCAACGTTGTTGCCACGCAAAAACAAGCATAATTGGTAAGACTTTTGTTTTTTACAAGATTCCATTGCCCTCAACTCTTTTACTGCCCCCCCTGCCCTACTGCTCTACCGGAGTCCCTGCCTAGAAATCAGTGGTGTACAGATATGGAAATTTTGTAATCCTGATCCAATCCGAAACTTTTTCATGAACTACATATCCAAACCATATCTGAAAAGTAAAAATTATGGATTCCGCTATCCAATCCGAATCCGAAACCACTCACTCAGTTGCACATTAGCCTTCAAATTTTGTAGGGTTTATTTTGCCTCATGAGCAGGGATGGATTTAGAGAGCGCGGGGCCCTAGGCCATATTAGTGTTGGGGGCCCCAAGCAGGTGTAACCTATTTGGTCGTTTGTCTGAAAAGCGTGAAAGTGTGCCCCTCGTATGCGTACTGCACCCTCAAAATTCTATCTTTTGTTGTGCCGCCGACTTTGGTTCTACATTTGGCTTAGATGTTCAACAGAAATTAAAGCCTTTCCTACATTCGTCTAAAGAACAAAGGAATTGCGATCTTTTCTTGGAATTTGTAGCTCTCTCGTGTAGTTCAGAAGTTCTCTTTGTTAAATTTCCGTGATTTCTAGCGGTTTTTGTGGACAGTTTGTTTTTGGGATGTATATATTTTTATGCGGGGCCTTGTTGCTGCCCTCGAAAGTATTGTTTAGCTGTCGATCTGAAAATATTGTCTACCTGTACGTAAACTCCTTTTTTATAGTACTAGTCACCATATATTTTATGAAACAAGCACAATCCATTCAGTGGACACCGAGCTTATTTATGCCGGTTTGAAGTTGTCATTTTCCAAGCAATACAAAATATAGTGTTCTATGCCAGGGTTTATCAAACTTATTTGTTCTTCGGCCCCATTTTGAAAAATATTTTTCTATGTGGCCCCCGTGATGGATAGCCTAGACGTTAATGATACGTGCAAGCGTCTCATTACAAATCTCAAGAAGCAGTTTTGTCAATGGCGAAATCTTACAAATGCACACAATCCACGAAAGTAACTATACAGTAATAAAACTACCACGTAATGGACACAGTAAAGTAAAAAATAATTAACAAAAAACAATTCAGTTTATAGAAGTTATCAAGCACAACTAATGAGATTGATGCACTTACTAATTTTTACACAGTTCAATCATTCGTAGATTGATACCAGACAACGCAGGACGAAGGACATTCTTAATATTTTTCAAAAAGGATCGGTTTTTGGACTTGATGATTATCAATTTTGAGAATACCGCTTCACACAAATACCTTGTGCAAAAGTCTAAGTGTTTATGAATGACTAGATCAGAAATGACCGAGCATTCATTTCTTGTACTTATCCAAAAATGACATAGGCTAAACTCTGCTTTGAAAATTCCAGTTGCACATGTTTGTCGTTTAATAGCTCTGCAAACTCATCCTGGTCATGGCAGATGCAGTGGCGATTCTAAGGGGGAGCCTTGGTGGGGAATGCACCCCCCCAGATTTTTGCTTGACCCCCCCAGTTTTTTTCTTAATTTCCCATTTAAAGTTCGTTTGGTAGACATATACAGTAGATAACCTTTGATCAGCAATATTTTAAACGATTATTTAGAATACCTCTAGCCTGCATTCAATATTTCCCAAATGCATGATAAGCTGTGTTATTGTTTTTGACGGGCGGGTAAATAAAGTTGATTATGACGACGCACACCAGTGGTTGCTCGGATCCTGCGTGAAATTTAGTCAGACCGTGGTCATGGTGTTGAAAAATTCATTTCGAAACTAAGAAAGAGTCGCAGAAGTGGGAAGATTGATCTGTCGTGCATTTCAGTATGAAATGGAACCGGATTATATTACTGTCAGCAAATTGTTGCTTTTTCCAGTAGCAAAAGGTTTGTGAAAGCATTAAGAATTGTTTTCAGTTAATTTATCTGAATTATTCTGGCTGCTGTATTGCGTTGTGCTGCCTTGTGTATACGACTTGAAAACATTCTACGTAAGTGGTTCGTGACTACAGTTTTAACTCTACCCACATGTCCTGCAACCTCATAGAATTTTTTACGGATTTCTGTAATGGTTCAGAAGCAATTCTTTCGCGTATTTCAGCTCTTTTCCCCG
>JGI24021J15306_10002934_pt1 | contig 18911 bp, 5 predicted proteins | sample Ectturendosymbi1_FD_15306 | JGI IMG/M metagenome (IMG submission 15306)
AATNACTGCAAAGTTTGTTCCTTGCGAAAACCAAACCTACCAATTTTGTAAATGAAGCTGCCTTTTTGTGAGATGCTTTTTCTTTCCAATTTGTATCCTACCAACCGCTTCAGGGTTGCCAAGTTTCATGCGCAAATAAGCACAAAGTTGAAAAAACAAACAAAGACATTGGTTCAATGCTTATAGCTTGAAAAGTTTTCAAACCCTTTAGGGACCGATAAAGCTGATTTATCATCTTGCTTCGCGGTTTTCAAGCAATAACTAGTGAACCTCTGAAGGCATGTCGACAGGTAAAACATTGCAAGAACTAACAGCAATGTTATGTTTGCATGTGAAATTTTTTTGAAAATCTGCTTTTTTGCTTTGATTCTTGCCTTTTTGGGAAAGTTCTGGATGATTTGCAAGATGTCAGTTGTATCGTTTGCTTTGGCCGTGATATTTATTATAAGGCTAGTCAGCACTTCCGTTTTTCGTGTACCAAAGTTCTTGATGATTTTCAAATAAAATTCTTGCCTCTATTTTTAGCTTTTTTGCAAGGACTATACCTGAACTCGAGTTCTTTCAAGGACTATAGCAAGACACTTACCATGGTTTCAGAAAAACAATGTTGTGACAAAAAAGCAAATTGGGTCAAAAAAGTAATTTCAAAAAAGTCATTTCTTAGGTTTTACGTCATAATCGCTGCCAATACTGGATTTCGGAGTGCAGCATTGGAACAATGCAAAAATACAACCAATAGCAAACCAATAGCTAACCAATTTTTGTGTTCTTGTGTCTGTGATATGGACCATGAGTCCGCAATAAAATATCATTATTATTATAATTAATGTATGAAAAGTGTGTGAGCGTTGTAACATGTCGAGAAGTGCTTGAATATCATGAAACATTGCACTTTGGTGAGTACCATTTTATATTATTTGAACTTATATGTCATAACAACTAAAAGCCATAAGACTAAGAATTGTGTATTTATGATTTCATTGGTGTGTATTTTCTGGTGTGAATCGTTTAGAAGTAATTAGTAATCGGGTAGTTAATTGGGCTTGTCAACCAGACTTAGTTTCTGCGAGAACGGACCTAGATTCAGTAATGAGAACCCATGCATGATTGATAACTACTGAATCTGAATTACATTTTTATGTCACCCTATAGGGGTCGCATCTTGTGTTATACAGATGTCACAGTCAACTAAGAAGGACATGCGTTCCAAACTTGTCATGTGACTACTACAGCCAATCGTGTTCAGCTAAAGGCAAAATTACTTCAGTTATTTTGCCTCAAAAGACAAAACAGACACGACACAAAAATGTATGTTGTGCATCATAATACACTCTCGGATAGTTTTTGGATACGGATGGGATGATTTTAACCAAAACAGGATTCGGATCGGATACGGATATTGTTTTTCAAAAACAGGATAGTATCGGATAGTAAAAATCCACTATCCGATCATCCCTGGTACACATATAAGGTTGAGTTCTAATAGCAATGTGAACATATTTGAGTGGTTAGTGTCTATGCCTGCTGTGCGATTGTTCGTTGGTTCTGCTCTCACCATTTCCTGTGGCTTAGCTTGTAGAGGTTACACCTTTGATGGAGTACTTTTAATGAACTTTTTCAAAAAGTTTAGAGTTTAAATATGAGATGCACGTTTAAGTTTGGGGTTCACCTTCAGGATTTAGGTTTGCGGATTAGGTTTGAGGTTTAGGTTCAGCTTTGGCTTTAAGTTTTGGGTTTAGGTTTTGGGTTTAAGGTTTGGGCTTAGGTTTTGGGTTCTGTTTTAGGTTTAGGGATTTAGGTCATGTAACAAGGACCTTACGTTAATCCAAGTTTAGTGTATCGTTCTTGTCACTTGACCAATCCAAGCAATCAGATTCTCATAATGGCAAAATAACTCCAGCACTGCTTTTCCTTCTGATGCCTAATAGGCACTTCCTTGTTAAAGTTTGGAAATGCCAAAACACTGTGTCTATTTTGCCTCATGAGGCAAAAACATCGCTGAACTATTTTGCCTTGAACCAATCGTAATTGTCTAAAGGCAAAATAGCTTCAGTAGTTCTTTTGCCTCATGAGGCAGAATAAAAATACACGATTTTACATTGGCGGATCAGGACTGGATTGGACTGATTTTTTAAAATTTTGTGGGTCATGGCTGGATCGGATTCAATTTTATTAGATCAGGACTGGATTCGGAATGAAAAATTTCATAGTCTGCTCATCTCTGCTGCCCGGCCCTCCAATTAGTGTTATCCGACATCCAGAGACAAGTAAAATCGCTATACTTTGCAGCAAACAGGCATGCTATTATATTATTATTACTGAGCATCCTCAGCTGATTTTTTGCAGCCTGTTTAGACTACTCTTGAGCCTGAAGTTACAAGTATACTCATAATGTCTTCATTTTTTCCCACTGCTGGATTCTTATTTGATGATAAGTGTATGCAATTATAATGGCAGTGTCTATTTTGCCGCCAGGATGGCAGCAGCAAAAGGCTTGGTGGAAAGGAAGTAAATGTAACTAAAAGATTCACCTACAACCCTAACCGTAGCCCTAACCTAACACTAAGCTAACCTAATGCTAAGCTAACAGTAACACAACCCTAACCTAACACTAAGCTAACCTAACCCTAATTTTAACCCAATCCTAACCTAACTCTAACCTAACAACACTAACCCCTAAACGTAACACCTTAGCAGAGCCTGTAAAAAGCAAAGAAAAAAACGAAAGTCGGCAAGGTAAGAGTCAAACCGAAAATCATTAGCATAGCAGCCATAACACATTTTAACCATTATACCACGAACAGGACAGCAATTGTAACCCTAACCTAACAACACTAACCCCTAAACGTAACACCTCAGCGGAGCCTGAAAAGAAGCAAAGAAAAAAAACAAAAGTTGGCAAGGTGAGAGTCGAACCGAAAACCATTATTGGCGTAGCAGCCGTAACACATAACCATTACACCAGGAGCAGGACAGCATTTTCCTGACAATGTGACCCTTTTGTTGGTATAGCATCATGCCACGAGACCGAATCTTTGACTGTCGGCAAAATAGCTCTATCTGATCTGTTGCCGCCAGAATAATCCGGTAAAATAGACACTACCAATTATAAATGGTGCACTGGTTTAGTGTTTTACTTTTCTCTGTGTTTACCAACTATCACCTGCTCTGTAGTAAACTCAGGGGCGCATCCAGGGGGTCTGTTTGGCTGTCATGACAGGTCCCTTTGACTTTGTACTGCAGGTAGGCTACTCAGTATTAAAGCCGATGATAAAGTATCAAGCACTGTCGCTGCAGATCTCTAATGCAGTTGGTTTGGAACAAACAACAGCCTGCATTTTCCTTTCTAACATTGTATAGTACTGTTATGAAACAACAACGTCCCTGCCTTCTCTAAATTGTGCCTGCACAATGACCTGAAATAATTCACGTTTTTGAACACTGTAAATTAATATTGCATCGAACATACGTGTTTTGGAATTTGCTCCTTTGGCAGAGCCAACTCCAATGCAAGCAAAGCTGTCAGAAACTCGTACACTGCCACGCACACACAGAGCTGTTCTGTAATATTTCGCTTCATGGTGAGATGGCAGTGTCTGAGTATGGGAAGCGGTGTCGGTACCACAAGTAGGGATGTACCACTAGCATAGGGGTTGATTTAGAAAGCAACTGTTTGTACCTCCAGAGTAGGGAGTTGAGAACTGTTTGTAGTTCCAGCATGGGCATGATGTCAGCAGCTTAATTCCAATTAATTGATTTATTTTTTGCAATAACAGTTTATTTGCCGTTGACAGTCACTGCAAACAAGTCAGGTTCATTCACTGTTCAGGTGTCTTTCAGTGTGGCGACAAGATGGGTTTGTTGTTTGCATCAGCTTATGGCATCCCTCTGGAGGCACAAACAGTTGCTTTTTAAATCAACTCCCTACACTGGCGGTACAAACAGTGGCTTTCTATATCAACTCCCTACGCTAGTGGTACAACCCTACACTGGTGGTCCTGATGCTGCCAACTTGTCATCCAGTGCCCAGTCGCAATCATTTTGTTTCGCAGTTTTGGCCTAAATTTTGTCTGCTGTTTACACCTGCTAGGTTACCACTAAATCAAATAAGTTTTGGCCTTCCTCAATGTCACGCCAAGAATGCCAGTTTGTTTCAACTTCAACTATGTTTTTACAAGGGATTTCTAAAAATGAAAGATGCGGCAGCTAGCCTTAGAAATTGTGGTCGCATTATCTGAACAAAATATCAGTCTAAAGTGTTATGTTTTGAAAATAGCTTTTTCAGAATTGAGCAGTTGATGATGTTGTTTTTTGTGCAAAATGTCCTATATTGATTTCAAGTAAGTCACTTCTACATTATGATGTAAAATCATCAGAGCATTTGCAACTCATTCGCAGTGATTTCGCATGTATATTAATAACACCGCCATCTTTGATAGACAGCACTCAATAGACGCAGTTGTGCAGCTGATGGTCAGCTTTGATTTTTTAAGGATTTTATAAGTGTATGTATGAAAACTGCTGGTTTTAGGTTGAAATCTAGGTACAATATATTCATACGCCGGCTCTCAAAGTGTTCAGCTGGTGATTCCTAATGTGTTTTTTTTAATAGAGCTTGTCTACAGATACTGCAGATACAATAATCATACCTGCTTCTTGTAACTGACTTTCATTCTGAATTCTCAACCAGAATATTTGTTTTGAGCTTTTGGTAAAAACTCCTACATTGAACTTTTTTGCAGTTAAATGAATAAATGTGTGTGGCATCTAGAGCCTGACCAATAAGGTTTTTCTAGACCGGTACCAATGTTTTTCATTGCCGATATCTGATACTGATATTTTGGCATTATTCAAACTATAGCTGAAAGGCATTACAGTACATTTTTTCTCCAGTCCACATAAAAAAAAATAATCACACAAGCTACAACAATGAAAAAGAAGATTGTGATAAGTTAAGAACAAGCAGTGTCTATTTTGCCCTGTTGGGCAAAATATACACTCCTGGAGCTAATTTGCCACCAGCCGAATATGATTCCGGCTGAACTGGTCACAGGACAAGTTTGGACAGCAAGACTCTCTTAGTTGACTGTTATATCTGAAAATGGCTCACTCTGATAAACAAGTAATGTCATGGTTTCAGTGCTGGCAAGCTGTCAGCAGCTTCTTGTTGGCATTATGTGAACTGTAGGCTAAACCTAAACCCTTCTCTCTTTATGTATTGTAGCCTAATTGTCACATGACCACTTCACCCAGCTGTGTTTGACTAAAAGTTAAATGTACTCTAATAGCATGGTTTCATCCACTGCGCCTACTGCAGTCCATAGCAATTCCTGGGGCTAACTACAGATCGACAAATGCACAAACAGGCCAACATGTGTTGCATATAAGTGGGCCTACTCCCTATGTAGAAGTCAATAAAACTGTCAAACTATGTAGACATATGTGCCTACGTTCAGATGTCATGAGTAAGCGAAAAACAATGCGCGATGCATTAAAACCATCACTTCACTGCAATGAAGAACCATACAACATCTAATTCTGCGTAAACCTGGGACAACTTCCTGCTGTGACGTAGGCACTTGTTTGATGCATGCTGAACGCAAGGCTGCTTAGTCTAGAGAGTTTGATAAAACAGCCAACCAACACAAGAGCACATAACCTAGTTTGTTCGCAGACAATCATTTGCTTAATGCACCAAAATGTGCAAGCGAATGTTACATCATAGAGCATTTTGTCAGGACTAATGCACAATGGTCTGATATGCTTGAAGGTTCACTAGCAACAGGACAGAGCATTTGCGTTAATCAGTCAGGGTCAGAGACGAAGTAGCAACTTGGGTTTCCAGACTTTCCATGCAGAACAACAGTGTAACACTTTTATGAGCAAATATTGCTGATATATATCGGCAGAATTTTGTCGATATGATACATTGGCAACATCGTCATATCGCCTGATATATATCGGCATGCCGATATATCGGTCGAGCTCTAGTGGCATCATGAACTAACCCAAGCATACCAGATGCAATTACAGATTAATCCAGTTAATCATGTAGCCAATTTGTTAAGCTTTTTCATGCGTTTAACTGGAATATGCAATTGTCAGACAAATATCTGTATGTTTACCACCTTACACCACTTCTGTCCACATGTTTTCTACCTTACACTGCTAATATCTGTTAGCTTAACACCGAACATAGATATTTCCAGAACTGTGGGATATAAAAGTGGTTCTAGATGTTCTGAAAACCTGTTGGTTCTGGTATTTTAAATTTTGAAATCTTGCAGTATTTAGCAATCCAACAGAAATGTAAACTCAAAGCTGTTGTGGCGCCGTGCATTGTATCGTATCTTTAATAAAACGCCTAAAGGCACGTGGCTTTGCGTGGGAATACCTCCGCTCCTGTTTGGGTTATGGACCTGGTCGGCGGCAAGTCTTCTAGTCTGCACTCAAAAAAATTATTTTGATTGGGGGTACTGTTTTTTTGTGAGTGACGTCATACGTGGAGGACTTTTAGGCCACCTTGGCTCACTTTGCCTGGTCTTGGGCGCCAACCATTATGTGGTAGTATTTGGCTGAAGCTTTTACTGGATCCGAGTCTTTTGATACTTTGGATGACCTGCTGGGGTTTCGGATTCAAAAGTTATGATGTAAGTTAAAATATTTGACTAATTAGTTAATTAATTAATTTGTTTATTTTAGATCATAACTTTTGAACCAGGAATGCTAGAAAGTCGATCAAAGGCTCAAAAGACTCGGACTCGAGCCTAGTTTCCAATGAAAACTTTGGCAAAACACTTTGGCCTAGCGGTTGGGCCCTATGCCAGGCAACATGAGCGAAAATGACCCCAAAACTACTTCACTTATGATGTCAGTCACAAAATATCTGCATGCTCCATCCAAAAAAATTTTTTTCAAGTGCAATCTACTAGACTGGCTGATCCGTTTGAGCCCTTGAACAGCTCTCTAGCGCAATCGGCGGAGGAGCTAGGGCAATGGTAAGGCAACCGAAAACTGCTGTTTTTTAGGCCGAAATCGAAGTACGAATATATTGTACGCTGGCTCTCAAAGTGTTAATGGCACTGCAACTTTCCTATGCGCAGCACACTTTATACTTCTTTGAAGTGAAATGTGCAATTGAAAGTGATATAAATCTACAATAAAAGCAACAATTCTATGCAGATACCCGGTTTTTGCAATTAACACATTCCATTCCGGGATACAAGATACTCGTACTTTATTGCCAACGCTTTGCCTACTGGTGTACGAGTATATTCGTACTTGCAATCCCATGCCAGGAGTTTCCTCCCGGAGCTCGAACTTCTGGTTGCACAGTGGGGTGCCAGCAGTTGCCTCAAGCAAACGCGAATTCGCGTCTGGCAGAGAGGGATGCCAGAGCTTGATCAAAATCTCAAATCACAAACATAACCTTCATCACTGGTATTCATAGCCAAAGTGGCCAATAAAAGTAAACTTGGCCAAAGATGTCCATGCAAAACGAAACTTTTACCATTGGTAACCTTGACCAAAAATGACCAAGATAAAACAAAAGCTTTCACTGTTGATATCCTTGGCCAAAAATGAACAAGACCGACCAAAACTTTCACTGTTGGTATCCTTGGCCAAAATTGACCAAGAAAAACAAAAAGCTTCACCGTTGGTAACCTTGACCAAAAATGACCAAGAAAAAATAAAGCTTTCACCGTTGGTATCCTTGGCCAAAAATGACCAAGAAAAAACAAAAGCTTTCACCATTGGTATCCTTGGCCGAAAATGCTAAAAAATCAAAAACTTTCACTGTTGTTATCCTTGGCGAAAAGTGACCTAAAAAAAAAAAAGCTTTCGCCATTGTTATCCTTGCCCAAAAATGACAAAGAAAAAACAAAAACTTTCACCATTGGTATTGTTGGCCAAAAATGACAAGAAAAAACAAAAGCTTTCACCGTTGGTATCCTTGGCCAAAAAGGCTAAAAAAACAAAAACTTTCACCTTTGGTAACCTTGGCCAAAATTAGCCAAGATTATTTTTTCGAAAACGAGTGAAATTTGCATTGGGTCAGTCTTCGTGTGACATACCAACACCGTTAGCATTCCAGGGTAACTTTTCAACAATGAACATTGCACGAATATTTTTATTTGCTTTGAGTTGTTGCTTGTGCGCATAAGAAATTTGGCAATGGAAAACGAAAAAAACATGGTGTAAAGAGGCGGCTCCACTGAGATCATTAGTATTTTTACTCTCGCAAGAAACTGTTTAGGGACCACAGAAGCTGATAAACTGACATTACTGCACGATTTTTACGATAATTCGCAAACCGCTAAAGTTACATCCACCAGGAAGGTACTGTAAGAAAAGTTTTTTCACTGTGCATATTTTGAGGTATTGGCAATAGCTTTGAGGTGTCATTGGCGAACTCAAACAGGGAAAAACGGAAAAAGCAAAGTAGTCAAAACAAAAGTAGTGGGTATGTTCAAAATCTACAAACACGTTAGTAAGGTTCATTCGACGCAGTAAATGTCGGCCAGAACCCAAAGTTTGTAAAAATATTTATAAAAGAATTGTGCAAATTTTTTGGAAAGTACAAAAATAAATTTTTTGAATTTTTAGGAGAGTTTTGGTCATTTTTCACAAGTAAAATATCATATCTCCGATATCAAACACAAAAGAATTTGAAAGTTGCATTATACTTCCACATTTGCGTCCTGCAACATCCTACCAAATGTGAAGCAGAAGTAATGAGAATAAAAAAAGTTATACCAATGATCCAAAAAATTTCTGACAAGTGTCCAAATATTGAAGAAAAGTTGACAAAAAGTTTAATAAAATGTTTTGAAAAGTTTCGACTTTTTGCTATTGGTTGTATTTTTACGTTGTTCCAATGCTGCACTCCAAAATCCAGTATCGGCAGCGATTATGACGTAAAACCTAAAAAATTGCATTTTTTGAAATTGCTTTTTTTGACCCGATTTGCTTTTCGTGTCGCAACATTGTTTTTCTCCAACCACCAAACAATTGTAAGTGTCTTGGTATAGTCCTTGAAAGAACTTGAGACCAGGTATATTCCTTGCAATAAAGCTAAAACGGTGGCAAGAAATTTTTTTGAAAATCTTTAACTTTCCCAAAAAGACAAGAAACAAAGCAAAAAAGCGGATTTTCTTAGAAATTTCAAATGCAAACAAACTTGCTGTTAGTTCTTGCAATGTTTTACCTGTCGACATACATTCAGTGGTTCGAGAGTTATTGCTGAAAAACCGCGAAGCAAGACAATAAATCGGCTTTTGCGGTCCCTAAAGGGTTTGAAAACTTTTCAAGCTATAAGCATTGAACCAATAAATGTCTTTGTTTTTTCAACTTTGTGCTTGTTTGAAATCAGCGGTTGGTAGGATAAAAATTGGAAAGAAAAAGCATCTCACGAAAAGGTAGCTTCATTTACAAAATTGGTAGGTTTGGTTTTGATGACATTTCCAATGTACAAAATTGGAAGTTTGAAGACGTTGATGGGTTTATATCTTTCCAAACAATGAAGATTGTATCAATGTTTGTAGTTTTTCAAATTGTTGCTTGTTTGCACACGAAATTTGGCAATGTTGAAGCAGTTGATAGGCTACAAATTTGAAAGAAAAAATATCTTACAAAAAGGCACCTCCATCGAGAACATTGGTAGGTTTGAATTCTGAAAGGAACAAAAAACACAGTGAATACAGCAGAAACCAAGGTGTTGATGGGTTGGAAACTTTCCAAGCAAAGAACAATACACCAATTACTTTAGATTTTCAACTTGTTGATTATTTGCACATGAAATCTGGCAAAATTGATGTGGTTGGGAGGCCACAAATTGAAAGAAAAAAGCTCACGAAAAAGCAACTCCACTGAGACCATTCTTAGGTTTGGTTTTTGCATGTATCATGGATCACAATGAATACAGCGTAATTGGAAAGAATGTTATATTTAAAGCTTTTGTGAATATTTGAAGCACTGTGGATTGCATGAGGGAAGGGTGTAGGCAAATCGGCAAGTCGTCGTTTGATCTGCGACAAGTGCTAGACCGACTCTTGCGCTCACACGCGCTTCAGACGACAGTGGTGCGAATTTTTGTTCTGTGGCGACTTTTCAAAGGTGTCCTGTGAAGGTGCGAAACTTCTGAGGACAATTGCCGAAAAACATACCAGTAGGGAACGTTTGGCAAATCAGCCAAACCAATTCATCAACCCGGAATAGAACGTGTTAAGCATTTAACGATTAACTGGACTATTTTTTTCACATATGAATGGTTTTGGTGTGGGATTCCAAAACCTATGTGATAAAGTGGTTTATGCTTTTAAGCGGTACACGCAATTAAGCGGAGTCATCTTTTCAAATTTCTTTTCCCACTGATTTAGTTAACTATTTGTTTGAATTTCAGGTGATTTAGAACAGAGTTTCAAAGTTGTTTATACTTTTGCCTTGACTAAAAGAACAAGTGGAATCATACACAGGATGAATAGCAATGCACCATATATTGCAAACTTGGTAAACAGCATCATTGGTGTCAGTGTTTTGGCTATGCCATATTGTATGAAGAAATGTGGCTTAGTTCTTGGACTAGGGTTGTTATTGGGAGCTTCATGGCTTACTTATATATCATGCAAGATGCTGGTAACATCCGCTGTAATAAAGCGAAGGCGCACTTATGAATATTTGGCTTTCTACACTCTTGGATCAGCTGGAAAACTAGCTGTTGAGCTGAGCATGATTGGATTGATGCTTGGAACCTGTGTTGCATTCTACATAGTCATTGGCGATCTGGCAACTGGAATTTTGTCAAGATTTCTTGAAAATCACACCACACAATTACGAACTTTTGTTATTGTTTTTTGTGCTTTGTGCATAGCTCTTCCACTTGGCTTAATGAAAAGCTTGTCCGCTTTGGGTTTCATAGGCTTTTTTTCATTAATATTTTATTGTCTATTTGTTATTGTTATGCTTTGTAATTCTATAATGAGTGGTTTGCTAACACTAGAATGGTGGAATCAAGTTGAGCTTTTTCGACCAGAGGGTGTCTTTCAAAGTCTGCCAATTTTTAGTTTGGCATATGCATGCCAATGTCAACTTTTTGTTGTGTATGACTCTCTTGAAGATCCCTCTGTAAAAAGAATGGAATCTATTGTCTTCAGCTCTGTAAAGATTGTTACAGTTGTGTATTGTTTAGTTGCCATTTTTGGATACACTACTTTCATGGACAGTGTCCAAGGCAATGTGCTGAGAAATCTTCCACCTACAGTTTTGTTAGAACTGATAAAGCTTGGATTTGCCTTGTCTGTGGTTGTAGGTTTTCCACTAATGATTTTCCCATGTAGGCAGAGTATTTATACATTATTTTTCAAACAGCAACAACCAGTTGATGGAGTTCCCTCAAAAACATATATTGAGCCCTTAACATTCAAAATTATCACACTATGTATTGTGTTGGCAACTATGACAGTTGCAATTATGATTCCTAACGTGGAGACAATACTTGGATTGACTGGAGCGACTATGGGTTCGTTCATTTGCTTTATTCTACCAGCAATCATATATTCTAAATCATACATGAAAGGTGGTGGAAATATTGCAAAATTTGTGTTTGGAATTGGATGTGTGCTATTGATTGTGTGTACTTATTCCAACCTCCATCCATCTGATGCCCCACAAACACCAGACTTTCCAAATTCACATGATAGAAACATTCCAGACCAAGGGGGCCATATCATTCAAAATCCAGTTGTTCATGAAGGCAAAGAGGGTATTTTAGCAGAATCTAAAGCTCCAGTTGCTAAACCTTTAGATGATATGCATCGCCACGAACCTGCAAATCCTATTGAGCCAATTTTAGCTGATAATAATGGCAATGATCATGAAAAATCGCTTGATGTTCATAATGACATTGAACCTCCAAAAGATGAGCTGAATGTTGATGGAGAAACAGACAAGCTAGCCGATTCTAAACACAATAGCATTGATGAGAATAAAAAAGACAAGCCTCAGGAACTCCCAGTCAAAAATGTTGCTAATAACCCAAAGGACGAAATTGATACCAATAAAATTATAAAAGCAAAAGAACAGAATGTTCCTGTTCCTGTGAAAGCAGCGGAAGATAGCAGAATTATGAATCCTGGCGAACAAGATTCAAAATTGGACCCTGTGCAAGATGGTGGCAAAATGGAAAGGGTCGACAGAGATGTTGCAGGAGAAGAAAAGAAAGATAATGAAAACAAGGAAGAAGAACTGCTTGATAAGATAAAAGAACAGCATCGAATGCAATCAAAACTTCTGCAAGAACAAGCAGCTTTAATTAAAGCTCTAGAAAAAGAACATGACAAAGAACATGTAGAACAGGCACAAGTAAAACCTGTTATTGAAAAAGAAGACTCTAATGTGAAAAGTGAGCTAAACCCTAATCTGGAAGTTAATAATGTGAATTCTGACACACAGCAAAATGATATTCCCATTGTTCAGAAACCTCAAGTTTCAGCAGTTGATCCTGGTAAGCAAGCTAACGATGGCGATGAACTTGCCATGGACAACTTACCAAAATCTCCACTACCTCCTAAAATAATCAAAAGGGAATTGAAACCAGTGGCAAGTAATCAGGAAGGTAACAAGCAAGCTGACCAGGTTTCTCAACTGAAAGATGAGCAAGTTATACAAAGCCTTCATGAAGCACAAAATACTGCAAAGGTTGGCAATGTAGAAATTACTTTGTGTGAAATTAAGCCTGTTTGGCAAATGTTTTCCTGTACTGTAAAATGTATGTTTGCACAAACAGATGCATATTTAATTGCTTACAAAAAATCGATATTCTTAAAATAATTTCCAGGACTTGATAATGCCCACTGATAAGTTGTTGTGTTTTTTTGGTCTCTTATAATTATAATTAAAAACCTTATGACCTACGTTTAATGGAAGCATAAAGGAAACACTTTTATGTCTTGGAGAAATTAAAAAATTGATGGAATTTATGTAGCTCATATGCTTCACTGCTGTTTCTTAAAGCTTACTGGAGCAGTAGACTGTTGGGTTTTTGCCTTTCATCACAGCACTAACTTGGAAACTTTTGTCTTACAAGGAGCGGAATCCAGTTGAAGGACAAGATGCTCCAGTTAAATCGGTTAATGAACCCTCAGCAGTGCTGAATCAACCGTCAAGCAAAGACAAGTCAATAGAACCACTTGTAGAGCATGGTGGGAACGAACTGAACTCTGATGTTGAAAAAAAAGTCCCAAAGGATATACAAACGGAAGACAAGGCAGATGATGTTGAACTAAAACCAAAGCCTAGGGATTTGAAGTCAGCGTTGGAGTATGATGGCAAACCATCAGAAGAAACCTAAGCACTGCAACTCTGTTTTTACTGCAGCCATGTCAAACATCTGTTAATGCTTGGTTTTCTAATGTGTTTATCAGGTTAGATGACCTTTTCCAGGGTTTTAGCTTACAAGCGTAAGTGCTGAAAAGATCATTGTGCTAAAATGCCCATTCAAGTTGAAATCATGTGATTTTTATGTTTCACATGAGTTTTACTTTTGCATAGGAGTGGCCATTGTGAAACAGTCTGAACTTATGTTATTTCTGAGTCTTTTTTACTGGGCCCAAACTGTTTTTTTTTTCAGTGATGGACTGAAATCTTTTTGAAATGACCAGAAAAGAATTAAGTAAATTCAGTCGTAATGTCTGAAAAGGAAGACTAGTGAATATTGTTGTAGTGAGTTCTATTACTATTACATGACAAATGACCAAAATATCTTAGCAAAAAAAACATGCTCTATTGCAAAAATTCAAATCCTCAATTTGCACTTGAGTATTTGAAATTAGCAGGTTTTTGTTTCTAATTTTTGAGATTGGAGCAAACTACCCCAACTTCCCACTTTTTGCTTACCGTTTGTGCTCTACAGATGAATCATTAGACTGTTTTATGAAAAGAAAAATTTAGCAATTTATCTGCTCATTTGCAGTGTAAAATGTCACTCCATTCTTCCTATTAATCATTTGTTGATAATTTTGATTGTCTCAATAAGACCTAGTAAAAATAAGCCTGTTAAAATCGATTGCCAGATGGATCCAGGTGTAAGGATCCAAAATCTTGTAGTCAGCCCTGTTCTTGCACAATTTTCTTCATTTGTGCTAAGCTTTGCTGGCATTATATGCAATTTTTTAATTCTGGTTTTATTGTGGCAGTGAACTGGAATTGTTAACTGTGATTTTGTGTTTACCATTGTGTTACAAAATTGTTTGTCTTATTTTGACGGAAAAGGGTAGCCTGTCATTTACACAAGTTCCCCAAACTTCTTCAATATATTATGTGCTAGTAATTTTCCAATTGCTACTGCAAGTAAACAATAACATCTCAGTTCTGTGTGCGCGTTCCTTGGTAAGATTATCAAAGCTGCAGTCTACCAATACCGCGAGGCTGTCGCGGTCATGTCTTTCGAGTTGAGGCCATTTTCCCATATCTTGTGGAAACTGGCCTCGTGAACATTCAGCGACGTGCTTGCTTTGTATTTCTTTTCCTTGCGTGACGCTATAATTGAACGAGGTGTTTTTGGAGAACCTTTCAAGTAATTACGTGTTCAATGCTTGGACGGAAATTCGCTTCACAAGCTCATGTAAGTGGAACCGTTACATTACCGTCGAAATATCGAATGCACAGCTTCAATGGAATCCAGTTTCAATTTCGTTCAGCGCAAAGCAAAAGTCTTCTTTTGGATTGATATGCTAGCTGTGTGTATGTATGTCAAGATTCGTTTTGGTCTACGACTACCAGCAAACATGCTTTCGTTAAGTTTTTGGAAGCCAAAAGGTCAAAAGCTTTATTTTAACGGGCGTTAGCAGTATGCAGTGTGTTTTAATTGATTTTGCTGTTTATTTTTGTTCAAATGCCCTTCTTCGCCTGATCCGTCCGTTTATTTTTATCGCTTTAAGTTCGTTATCTGCGATGCATAGTCGCTCGGTGTGGCTGACTGCTTCAGAACTGTCTGAAAACACGTCGAACGATGGCAAACCACGACATTGTCGACATATTATGTGTAGTCTGCATGGTCGTTGGAACGCCACGCGCAGTCTAACAGCAGTTCGCTCCGTCTGTCTCTGTCTCCTGACCTTCGTAAGGATTGACTTAGATTCAGTTCGATTTTTGATATTGTCCTACTGTCATTACCTATCTCACTTCCTACCATTTTGTTGACTTAGAGAATGGTCGTCTGGGCAATCATATCTTTGTTAAAAGTTTCCTCAACCACAAAAATACAGGAAGTCTCAGGTTCTTTAATTCCGATTTGGAAGTTTTGCTCTTGAGTGGGCAATTGATAAAGTGCACTTTCTCTGAGTGCGAAACAGAATTGTCGCGTTTAGTTCGAAGGTAGCTTGTTTACTCTCAAACCCCACGATGTTTCGTGAAACAGCAGCAAGACAAGCAACCAAGAAGTGAAACACGCGTTTCCTCGGTCGAATTTTTCCACGTCATCGTGTTGTGTTTGCCGTTCATTTTTTCATTCGGCCACGTTGCTGGTTTGACCGAGAAAAAATGCTCTGCAAGCCAGCTGTGCCACACGTCTATAACCGCAAATGTTGACCGTTGCACTGTAGTCACTTGTCGCCGACATTTAGCCCAGAACTGTAATGATGCTTGACTGTTACAGTGAGGAAATGCAGCTGACAGCTACATAATTTTTACCATCTATCTGGCGAACTTTGTAGCTTTTGTTTTGCCGTATAGTATAATGATCTTTCACCTGTTTACTGCGCCTCGAAAAATACATGCTATGCGTTACGGCCCCGAACTAATTTTAACTGTATGTGTGTTGATGTTAATGTGAGCCCTTGCCACCGTAAGCTTTCAGTCGGTTTCATTCCACGACATTTGGCTGTGTAAAACGACATTTGCCGATCTGTGAGTGAGTCATCAAACAACACGGTGTTTCGGGAGGCACCGAAGTCCGTCTCCTGCAGTTAAAAAATGACTGACGTGATTGCAATTCTGTTGTGCTATTTAGTGTGTTATTCTTGTTTTTTTTGCGGTTGCTTGCTAAATACACCGCCATTGCTTCTCTGGCAGAGGCCGTCCATTACGACTGGCGTAGTAAAAACCTGACTATTCACCTTCGGCCAATGCGTTATCATATTCCCTAGTTTTTCTTGGCGCGTAGGTCTTTTGTTTCAATGCGTACGATATTGCTATGCTGATTATAAGAGCCTATCGTGCATTTGACAGTTGAATAACGGTGTGCATGAGGCTTTCGACGAAGGCTCCGTTGAGGCAAATTATAGCGTTGGTGGATCAGGACTTCTTTTTTTCCCGTCCATATTAGTATTGTTCACAAATCGTAATTGTTTAGTTGCAACAAGTCAGCGCATTCTCTAAACAGTTTTTAATAAAAGTTGGGTGCGCAGTCGCGCTCGGTTGTGATGAAAATTTCTTGAAGATTCGGACGTTAATGTTTACGAAATTCTAACATCTATCGTTTATCATTGCGCACCTCTGCACTGCTTTGCGAACAGATCCACATCACTTCGACGTCGTTGGCTCTGCCCAGAACTGCGGAATAGCAGCACGCTTTAACAACAGCACGCTTTAACAACAGTTTTGCATTCGTCGAACGATTTTTTGTAGGTGCGTGAACGAAGCGACTTATTTGGTCACTGGCGCCTGCAGGTGTTGCTTCAGTGCACAAGGCTTAAGCGGTGATTGCTGGTATGGTATAGTGGTGGTTTGTCATGGGTTATATGCACCGCTTGACCATGCTTCATCGAGTTCATCATCGTGTGCTGTCAATCGCAAACGCGCCCTTTATTTGTGGCAACCAGTGCTTTAGTAGTTCTTTTACTGCCGGTAGAATCTTCCCTGTACATTTTGCACCAATACCTGTCTTGCTTTGTTATCCCGCGAATTTTTGCAAGAAAAAACTTTGCGCAAGGTGGATAGAAATTTCTTCGGGGCCGTGAAAGAAATTTTGTTGGCAGCTAGTAGGGTTGAAGTGGTCACCTTGTGTAGAATGAAACAGATCTACGGAAAAACGTTAGTCTGTTAATGTCGGTGTAATTCATGTTTACTGCTTCAGCTCACGACATCTTGAAGTATAGATACATATAAATCGAAAGCAGTTGTCACAATCCATCTTTCCTTATGGCAGCTAGTTGCTCAAGGACCTATACTTTGAAGCAATGGCCTTTGGACATTATAACGCTTCACACAGAAAGTGTGTACGAGGGTGAGCAATTGGCTAAAACTAGCAAATCAATTTTCTGTCAAGAATGGCTTTTCGCCGTCATTGCCGCTTTGCTTACGCTTAACGGTTGTGTCAGCAGCTGTTTTAGATCTTGTCTTTTTTGGTTTTACAGCATGTATTGTATGAGCATATGGTCGCGAAGCAAATGTCGGGTCTTTGTCGTATGTTTCGCCGTTGTTGTATGGTGACCTGCAGTACTTTCGGAACTCTCTCGGCGATTTTAAGTCTTGCAATTGTGCGTGTGTGCTGTTGCTACGTGCGTTTGTAAAGCGTTTTATTTTTTGAAGAATTCGTTCGTTGTTGGAACACTATTACAAGTGCGTATGAAGCGGACTCGACAAGCAGCCTTGTAGCTTTGCCTTCGAGCTGAAGGAACACGTGGTGTGCTGAGTATCATGCTGGTGCCCCGCCCATTCAGTCGGAACTTAGCTCAAGATGATCTGAAGACTTCATCCGGTTTGTTACCTGCCAATCTCGGCCACTCAGTTTTAAAAACAGACCTGTAGTTTTGGCAAAGAAAAGCATATGCTGCTGTTTCGTTTCAAAGTAACTTGTCTGTGCGCAAACCTTTTTCCGCGGTAAGTGCCTTTCAAAGCAATTAAATAGGATCGTATTTGCAGTTATGGCACCCCCAAACAAAGCTCCAAGGCCCCCGAAATATTAAACACTATGAATTGGGGAGTTTTGTCAAATTTTAGAATGCCAACCCCCTGCACAAACGTGAAGCTCCCCTGTTGAAGATTTTCTGGCAGCAGTTCTGGGGGGCGCCCAAACTGTCCTTGTCCACGGGTGCGGGAAACCCTAGGTACGCCACTGTGGGTGCAAACTTTCCTGCCAGATTTCTCGAACTTTTGTTGGAGAGTAAAATTTTGTGGTTTGTAATGCTACGTACCAAATTTTGAACAAAGAAATGGAACAAATGAGCTTTTTTGCCAGATTACAGATGACCTTGCATCGCTAGACCTATCCCATGCCAAATTTTTACTGTCTTATTCCTACGAAACTAACGATACTAATCACGTTATACCAGGTGCATGTGTACCAGGCCATACAGAAGCATCGATAAAATATCTCAATTTCCAATCAGGAGGCAATGACAAATAGATAATCCTTTCTCGATTGCCAAGTGAAAAAAATATTTTTATTTGCGGTTTGCACTGCTTCTGTTCTGCCTCCACACACTAAGCCCAGCCTGCGTCTGCACGTCTGTTTGGCCGGCTTTCTATCAGGATTGCCAAATTTAGCAAATGTTGCCAAAATAACACTGTTTTCTGAAAATTTGGCAACAATTTTAATGCCATGGTCTATTTTTTGAAATACCAAGTGCCAGTATTGACGAAACAACCGATTTTGGATTTTAGAGTAAAAATGCAGATCAACATCTACTCTACAAGCGCACCAGAAATGAATATGATAGGCCTATTGCTTGAAAAATTGCTTTTGTTTTAAAATTGACGTGCTGTTGCTGTGTTGCAGGTTTTGCAATGCTTAGGTTTATGTGTGTTTAAAGTAGTGACTCTGTAAATCATGATAGAATTAACATGTTACTTCCAGTTTGTAACTAGGCCTATGTATGGTTTATTGTTTCATATGACTCAGCCAACAAGCAGAAGCATCATAAAAGCCATCGCATGCAGTAAACCAACCATTAGCGAACATTAGAGCAAGTGGA
>JGI24021J15306_10002937_pt1 | contig 18906 bp, 15 predicted proteins | sample Ectturendosymbi1_FD_15306 | JGI IMG/M metagenome (IMG submission 15306)
CGCGTCATCGAAATAAACTGTTGAATCAAGCAGACTAATCAACATGTCCAACTTATCCTGAGCAGTAACTTCTGCCAGACGACTCAGATAGTTTTCCAAGATCCGCTTCCAATGTTTCCATCGATTTGCACTTGATGCCGAATCAGCAGGAGCTGAAAACGTTTGCGGCCTGAGATGCTTGTTCATGATTTGAGTGTAATAAATTGTAGTGACACGTAACTCGCCGTCGCGCCTAGATGTAGGCTTTATTACACTCAAATCAGATGCGAACGCAAAAAGCAGGCAGCATGAACACAACGGCAGCGATCAAGAAACGGTGCGCATCTGTCGGCAAGTAAGTAGAAATGAGCGGCAGCAATCAGGCAAGATTGCTCAAGGGCCCAATCGCTATTCACGAGCGAAGCAAGGTAACATATCACCACAATCTCCCCCCCTGAAAACATGATCACCAGTAAGGGACAACTCCATATCTCTCAACAGGTTTCCGTTGACGCAAGGATCTGCGGGGCTGAGCTGGGGGGACGTCTCAGGAGCACTTGGCGCAGGGTCAGTTTCACTCTCCCTGGCGTTGTTCGCCCTTACGTTGCAGGCGGTTTGATCATTAGAAGTCCTGAGTAAAGGCGTTTCGGAAGATGCTTCGGCCTGCACTGGAGGTGGAACGGATGGGCGATCGAAAGGATCGCGACTGGGGGCAAACTGTAGGTCCAATGCAGGCCCTGGCTCAGCATCGGGCGAGGATCCAGACGCCGCTCAGATTCTGGTCACGCTATTCTCGCGACCGACCACACACAGTGACATCATCTAAGCATAAGTGGCCTTGCAACCATACTTTTCGATAATAGCGTTGATCACGCGTTGAAAGCAAGGGACGACATTTTTTAAGCTAAAAGGTATTCTCTTAAATTGATAAAGCTGTCCGTTAGCTTCGAATGCTGCATAATGTCGTTCTTCAGGCAGAATAAGAACTTGATGATACGCACTTCTCAAGTCCAAGCTCGAAAACCATTTGTACTGCGCAACGTTATTCACAACGTCCCCCACATTTGGCAAAGGATAAGCATCCAACAGAGTAAACTTGTTAATGGTTTGGCTGTAGTCTAAGCAAAGTCTCTTTTTGTGATGTTCGCTTTTTACAATTACAAACAGCAGTTCTTGGTTGATACGGGCGTTCCTTTGAACGGCACACTGGAACAAAATGCCCTTTTCTTCCACAGTTGTAACAAGAGCGCTGCCTTGCAGGACATTTACTCCTCAAATGGTCCGGCTTACCACAAAGAGCACAGCGTTCTCGGCTTGCTGCACAGTCCACTTGCTCAGCTGGGTCTTTCGAAAGAGAGAAAACCCCCGATTTGGGTGAGTGGGTGTTCGAAGACGGCTCAGCGTTGTACCCTTCTGCATTCTTCAGGGCATCACAAAGCGTTCTGGCCCTCTCAAATGTTGCTCACAGTTCTATCACATTGTCCTCGAGCAATCGTTTTCTGATGAATGCGGAGCGAAGACCAGCTACGAAAGCATCACGAACTGCCGCTTCTTTGCATTGAACAGCTGACACGTCTGTGAAATTGCAGTCAACACGAAGTGCCTTCAGTCGTTGAAGAAATTCATCGATACTTTCTCCCGGCTTCTGCTGACAAGTGTTCAGTCTGTGTCTCGCATATACTTCGTTGACCGGTTTAATGAAAACATTGTCTAAACATGCTATCGCGTCATCGAAATAAACTGTTGAATCAAGCAGACTAATCAACATGTCCAACTTATCCTGAGCAGTAACTTCTGCCAGACGACTCAGATAGTTTTCCAAGATCCGCTTCCAATGTTTCCATCGATTTGCACTTGATGCCGAATCAGCAGGAGCTGAAAACGTTTGCGGCCTGAGATGCTTGTTCATGATTTGAGTGTAATAAATTGTAGTGACACGTAACTCGCCGTCGCGCCTGGATGTAGGCTTTGTCACACTCAAATCAGATGCGAACGCAAAAAGCAGGCAGCATGAACACAACGGCAGCGATCAAGAAACGGTGCACATCTGTTGGCAAGTAAGTAGAAATGACTACGTTCAGAACAACCGGCCACAGTTGCGGCAGCAATCAGGCAATCAGGCGAGATTGCTCAAGGGCCCAATCGCTATTCACGAGCGAAGCAAGGTAACATATCACCACATTCCCACAACACTGTTCTCTCCAGCGTTTCCCTTTCAAGTTCGCGAAACAGATCAGTGTCTGAGCAACAGTTGCGCATGCAGCTGAAACAGCAAATTGGTTTCGCATCCTTTTCGTCAAACAGACGTGCGCGAATGATTTGAAGTTGCAAAACACAGCATGCTACGTATCGGTCCTTCCGACCTGCGTTCGAGACAAAAGCTTGTCTGCTTCCTGTGTATTTGCCGAAGAACTTCAGACTGGAAGTTCGGTTTGGATGTCACAAATCCAGCGTGATTATTTAATTCTTTTGTAACGTACTTCATCGATTGATTGTTCAGGGCTAGCCAGCGGATGGCAACCAAACCAACCATGTTGCTGAGCGACGCGCGGTTACACACACCTTGCGAAAGTTTACTGTGTCATTGAAGTACGAGAATAGGTTTTCGCTACAGACGACATGTTCAACCAGATTGAGCTTCAACTGCGATGAAAACAAAGAATAAAAAAACTTCACGTTGCTTACCCAACAACAGCACAGTCAGCAGCAAGCAAATTACGAAAGGAATCATGGCGGAAAACACCTCTTGAGGAAATGCGTCTGGAAGATTAGCAAAGAAAGTAATTAAATAATCATCAAAAAGTGAAGATATACACGAATGTAAATTCAAAAAATTTGTGTAGCTCGACACAAGCTCGAGGATAGCGCAGCCAAAATGATTTGTTGAGCAGCAAATTTTCAGCACGTTTTTTCGTCGAAGCCATGGCACCAGTTTTTTTTCTGTGAAGAAAGCTAAGAGTAGTTGAAAGACTTCTAACGACTATGCATGGCGTCGTAACATTATCGATAAATGAAGAGCAGAGGTCGCGTCTAGACGGTTCCAAACAGAGGTCACTCCAAGATACACATAACGCTTTAAATTTATGTTTACTATCTACGGGAAGCCATTTGTTGCTTTTATGCCTGTATATGATGTATGTTATTTAAGATTTATTAGTCAGACAAAGGATGATCAAAGTGGTGCAAATGCACAAAATTGCTTTTCAGAAACTTGTTCTTAGTCGCAGAAAATATGGTGTCTCCTTCTATCGTGCAAATCAACACAAAAATGATTATACTTGTGATGGCATCGCTAGATGAAGTAGGTATCTGTCCACTACCTTCACCGCACTCGTCGTCATCCTCGTTACAGCCGTCCGGAGGTTTGCTGCACTCAGCTGAAGAAACAAGTAACCAACTCACTGTAAGGCCACAACAATCACTGAGTTGCACCAACTTTTCAAGCTGGCATTTTGTTTAGCAGTTCAAGAATAACACTAGAAACGAACGTCACCGCAGCGTAGGGTTGTTTGAAGTTGAGACAGAGACAGACAAACAAAACAGTGAGACGGTCGCCAGTGCCCTGCAACAACTTTTATCGGTCAAAATATGAGAGACAAATTGCATAAGAGCATATCAAGGATCACAAGATATCGCATCAAGCTCGTATCTGACGTATCACATTGCCCTTACGAAAGATACTGTTGCGATCGGAGGGCCCGGCGCAATGTTTCATACTATGACAGCAAGGAACAATCGAGATAACCCTCTATGCTATGATCACGCAGAGGTCCCCAACCTGGGGTACATTTGCCTATCTGAAGGGGTACATTGAGGGTTAGCAGTAGAAGGAAACAATATATTTTTACAGTATTTCCAAATATTTATACATATATCAGTGAATAATATTTTCAAAATTAATTATATGCTTATTCTTAAATATATCTGATTAGCCACGATAAAATATTTTGACATAAGTAATTTAAGGGTTACACTCTTGTTTGTCGAGATGCTGAAGGGGTACAAGGTCAAAGAAAGGTTGGAATCCCTATTTCAGAATTATTACCACTCAATCAAATCGATTAGTAATTTGCAATGGAAACGACAAAAAATTCAAAGATTTTGCAGCGTACCGTCAAAGCGCAATTTGTTAACTTGGGTTTTATAACGTTAAAAATGTCTGTTAGGAATATTCTCTTTAGAGTCGTATTGAACAAGTCACTATTCCACAATCGGCAAAGCACGATTACTCACTTCTTGAGCAATACTTGGTAGCACTGATAGTTGGGTTTTCACAGCAGTCTGAAAGAAAAGAGAGTTAATCAATTGGACTCCTTCACTCAATCAAAAATAATAAACATTGCGTCAAGCACTGCGTGAAACCACTGGGAAAAACATAAATACTGCTTACCAGGTGTTTCAGCTTCAGTGACAGTTTCTTGAGCATCGGTATTTTCTTTATACAACGGTTCGCTCATGATCATCCAGCGATATGTTTCACCAGGAACAACATAAGAATTACACCATTGCAAATCAAACTGAGAAACAAAATTCGCATAAATTGCACGAAGTAATGATTTGCAGATTAATTTTTAAATAACTTAAGCTAATACACATGCGTAGATTGTTACTGCAGAACGTAATATAAAATATTCTGCGGTGCATATTTCTGCTCATAAAGTAATTAGGCAAAAATGCCAGTGTTGTAAACTCTGGGTTGGCACGGCGTTGAATGCGCAATTTATCACGAAGGGATGTGCGCTAAGAATAGCACCCACATGGAAGAAGTGCGGACAAGCAATAATGGAGTAGTGCTTGTGATCTATTGTTGCTTGCTGCCACAGTGTGAAGCTTTGCGCGCTTCCCGCTTAGGTTCTCCGATGAAACACCTGACTTCAGTCATGCAACAGATACTAAAAACTGTGACGAAAGTTGAGTTTCAAGTCACTTTACAAAAAATGCGACTAGTACCCAACCATTACATTATCTTCACCATACATTACACTTGACACAAACCAAGTCAATATAACTTCACCTGGATCTTGCAATTACAAAACACCACAAATGAGTGCTGTGTGTTGCAGTAAAAATTATCTGCATTTGGAACCCAACAAATTTCATTGATTTCAAATGCACTTATGAATTTAAGACTGTAATTTATGTACATAGTACTGTAGTAAGCAGTTGCCCGAACTCCGTGATTTATAACTAACGTTGGGCAGAAGATTGTATCTATTCAGTGAGAAATTCATTGTGAAAGTAATTATCCACTATCAGTAGTCTGAATTGAACATATATTAGGTAGAGTAATACCAACTGTTCCTTGGCCCATAAAGGAATGAAAAACACTGGCCTGACTAATACACTGGTATCGAAAATATAAATTAAGTGTGAACAGTAAATGTTAATATGTTCCTGGTTCTTTTGTGGAGCAGTGACACAGTAATGGTTTATTTTGATAGTTACTACACATTAACATGGAATGCAATAAACTGGTGAAGCAGATGTTCAATTAGCGAATAAAGTTTTGCAAGTGTTTGAAGAACTTTTGACTGAGTCATATGGCTTGGTTAAGCTATATGTTTTGTTTTGCAAGTTGATTTGATGCTTGCAAATATATAAAGCTTGACAGTGAATGACACTGGAATAGCAACTATCGCAGTCAGGTACAAAAAATCTTTTGAACATGTAAATAAACAAAACAAGGATACACGTGCAACAACTCGTTTCATACTGAAAAAAATCAAACAAATACCTGAAAAAGCTAAATTGTGTTAAACTTCTGGTAAATAAATAAATGCGGTTTGACATTTGCCTGCTTGTATTGCAGATATGGCTGAAACCATCTCTTACTCGTGTGTAGTGTCATGGTTTGGTGGACATTTGAGTTATTGGAGATATAAAATTAACTGCAAGCTTCCAAGTTGTCTATCTTTATTTTATATCACCATCAAGATGTACTTACACTTATGTTCCATAACTTGTATTACATAGCACTGCATGCGCAGAGTGCACATGTTACAAACTATGACAAGACAAAATGAGTCCATGTGAATTAAAATAAGCATTGCTTTAAAACTATACAAATGTACAAAAATGACTTTAACACCTATGACTGGAACATTAATTTATTTTGTTAACAGTGTTGATTGCAACACATGCAACAATGAAAACAACATTAACATTTCTGAAATTCAGGAACTTGATTGTATTTATAATTAATTTTAAGAACATAGGCCTACTGTTAAACGTTACTACTATATATAAGTGCTTTATGTGATGTTTTTCAAATAAATTTTTAGACAAAAATAGAGCCCAATAGGGTATCTGCCCCCATCCAAAGCAGCTGCTCACTGCAACTCTCACCAAAAGTCAATGTAAATCAAGTCTGTTTATCATAATGGTTTCTTATTTTGATTTTTGAACTCTTGCATTGGGATTGGTCTTTCGCACTGACCAAATGTCGTACCTGGGCTCTGGGACGTTAAACACCTTTTTGGAGGATGTGAGCCAAGTATGGCAGTGTTTGTTAGCTGGTGCACTTAGAGATTTGTCCAAGTGATCATTCCAGGTTCTTGCTAGCTGCTCCAAGATGTCACACTGCCACATGGACTATTTTGGCTTTGATGTTCCACATGCTCTCAGGACCTAGCACTTTTCCATGTTTACTATTTTTTTTCAACAAGTTACCAGTACTCTGCATCTGTGCTTGATAGCATTTATGATTTTAACTGCAGCTGGTTGTTATACCAAATGCAATTCAAAATTTCATACAACCAAAATATTTTTTTAGTAAATTCATTCCCACCTTCCAGTATAACACTTTTGTACTACAAACTAGAATACAGACTTATTTTTGGCATAATGAAAGTAGGTATCAAAAGCAAAACCAACAACCAAAACCAGCATTTTGTAGGAGCTTAAAACTATGTAAAACATAAGCACTTAAAGCTATAGAGAACACCAAGATTTAAGATTACCTCAACAGTAGTTTCATTTATGAAAGCAGTATTTTCACATGGAGAACATTGCTTGCAAAGTAAAGAAACATGCAGCTTTCGCTCAAGCATTCCACTTCTTTTTACTATAACGATGAAGGATCTATCAGACAATCCAAATTGCACACCTGCAACATTAAATTTGTGACTTCATGAAACATATGTGTAGGCATGGCTCATGATGTGCTTGAGTGATGTTCTTCAAGAGATGAATTGAGTCACAAATACCATCAAGCAACTAAGTTAATGGTTTGTCAACTTGACTGTGATGGAATTAGTTGTTTTCATTCCTGTTTTGACTGCCAAGGAATTTTAAGTCAGGCTACAACATGACTTTGAGGCATGCAATAAAACAGTAACTAGAGTTGAACTACAAGTCATTTTGCAAAAATGTGGCTCATACCAGATAATCACATTACCTTCACCAAACATTACTTAAGACAAACCAAGTTAATATAACTTCACTTGGACCGTGCAAATATAGGCAATGGCAATAAACAAAGGTAAATAAGTTGCACAAAAATAGCCATTAAATGTTTTAACGTAACTTCAACTTCATGCCAAGCAGTGCAGTACATAGGCTACCTGAAACAATTTCTCTCTATCTGGAACACGCACAAAGATATGGTGTAATGGGGCATAATAGTTAATTGTTGTATTCTATGTGATAGTTGAAAAAAGTACTAGATTTGACTGAAAGAGTACTAGATTGGATTTTTGCTTAGAGTTCATGGTGCAACACTTTGCAATAAAGCTGTAAAACTCGTAAAGCCCTGAATCTCCAGCCATATCTCTGAACAGAGAACACTCAGCTACATGTTCACAATGTCCCAGGAAAGATTGACGAGGCAGATTCTGCCAGCTTCACCAGTGAGAAAACGGCCACGGGTTGTCCAAGGACAAGGTAGCATGACTACATCTACGCTCTTGCTTGGTCTGGTTTTGATGTGGAGGCAGCAGAACTACTGAAGATCGCTGAATACTGCGAAGTATTTCGGGTTATCCTAGGTAGGGAGCATTTCAAAATCGTGTTGTTTCAGATCAATTGCGCCCAATGAATTGTATGTGAGGCTAGACTAAGCAAAAACACATGCAGAAGAGAGTTTGATTCTGGTGATGATTATAGGGTCCACATCGACTTTGAAAATTTCGATTTTTTCGTTTTTTATTTTATTTTTTATATTTTTCGTGCGTCACTTTCATGTTATCTAATGACCAGTAGTAATTAATTCAGGCTTTTCATGCTCGTTTTTATCATCTTTGCCTATCTTTGAGCCTTTGTTGTATAACTTACTCCACATTCATAGAAATGTTTGGTTTTTGCTGCAGAAACATCTATTTTGCGCTAGAGAGCCTGTGATGAAGCATGTCCATATTTGGTAATGACTATGATGATATCCATATTTCGTAATTCTCTACAATTACAATAATCACCATATTTGGTGAATGCTTTGCAATGAATGAGTGATGAATACGTTTGGTATGAGTAGACATAATGCGTTGATTTGAATTGCGTCGTGTAATATCTCATTATTAAATCATTTCCATTCATCTCGGGCTGATCTAATTTCAGTTGTCAGTCCTAAAATGTCTTCAAAGATCCCAATTTATGGATTGGTTCCTCCCATAACGCAGAACGATGATCATATTAGAGGAAGTCATTTGCCATATCTGTGAGCAACTGCTGCGGTGCTGTTTGTTCAACTGCTAAAATCCAACATCGCCCAATCAGAAATTGTAAGAGAACTATTACCGTTTTCTGGAAAATCAAACATACCAACCATCACAAAAAAGAAAGTTTAAGAAAAAATTTTGTCTCTTGCCACACAAAATGCAAAGTTACAAGCCGGTCCAATAGGAAACAGAAATCCGGAATCATCGAGGAGAAAATCATTGGATGAAGAGAAACGTCTCATGACTACGTTTGCAAAACAGCCATGCTTTTTCTCAACTCTATGAAAACGGATCGACAGATGGTTATGGGATACTACAATAATAAGATAAAGGAAAAAGTGAATAGAAAAACTGAAAATGAGAGAGCACTAATTCTGAGAAAAGAGAAGGAAGTAACGTGATAGTCAAGAAAGGCAAAAATAGACGGAACTGCAGTAATGCTAAAAATGACTACGGGATCCTATATAACAGGGATGGCCAAACCTGCTTTATGTATGAGCCGCATATCTTAAAAACTAAGCTACAAAGAGCCGCAACATAAAAGTCTAAAAACACGAATTCATTTGCAATCTACGCTTCGGTGACATCATAAATCTTTTTGGAACGACTTACAAAAGTAATGTACAGCACGCTAGCTAGTAGCTACCACAATAGCATTTTACAATATTTCTACACTTTGCAATAGAAATAAAAAACAAATGTACAATTTTTCGGAAAGCTCAAAGAGCCGCATGAAAATGTATAATTTTTCGAAAAGCTCAAAGAGCCGCAGTTTAGCCACCCCTGCTATATGACAATAAACTTGGGAAAAAAGTGAATAGATGCTGAAAGAGAGAGAGCGTAAATTCTGCAAAAAGAGAAGGAAGTAAGGCGAAAAGAAAAGGAACTACAGTGATGCGAAAAATGACTATGGGATCATAAAACAATCAGCTTAGGAAAAAAGCTAATAGAAAAGCTGAAAGAGAGAGAGCACAAGGTCTAAGAGAAGGATGTAATGCAAAAATCGAGAAGGAAGTAAGGCCAAAAGAGAAGGATCTAAAGAATTTCGAAAAATGACTATGGGATCCTACGACAATAAGCTTAGGACAAAAGTGAATAGAACAGCTAAAAGAGAGAGAGCGTAAATTCTAAGAAAAGGGAAGTAACGGGAAAATAAAAAGAACCCAAGGCCATTCATATTGATTTAGAAAGCGACCAAAGCGATGAGACAATTCCGCAAGATGATGAAGAAGAGTCACACACAGTGCCAGAAAAATGTAAATATCCCAGGAATCTAACTTTGATTTCCCGCGAGCTGTGGTGGAGTTTTCTCGATTTACTTTCCACTATTGTGTGCGTTTTGCATGAGCTGCAGCTTTGAAGTTGCTGTTTTTTTAAAGAAGACTTATTAACATTTGAGACTTGATACATCAGCTGCCATAAAGCTCTTATCCACCTCCCTTGTTTTTCATTTCAAGCGCCGACGTCTGAAACGCCCTGTGATCTATTGCGGTTACACGCAAAGGGCAAGGAGTGATCAAGACAACCAACTCCTGTGACACACAGAACGCAATAGCAGGCAACAGAAATTGAATCAAATAGAGTACATGTCATGGCAGCATTAACGAGTACAGACCTGTCACGCAATGAGTTTACGAACTATGCGTCACGGTGCCGCAATCTCCGCAAAAAAGAGCTAGTTTATGGGCCGAACGTTATTTTACCAAATGTTACTTTGGTGTTAAAACACTAACATTACATTTTGAAGGACAAGAAACGTATACGTCAACTAGTTTCGTATTCGCAGGCAAGCAATCGCTTGTCACTGCGCTTCTTTACTGTAGACTGAACTTACATCCTATCCACGTAAAATCAACTTTACGCCAGTGACGTGACAGGTTGTTCACGAACGCAAAAATACAGTGTTCTGGAATATTCATTTCAGAGGCGACTCCAGGTCAAACACGTCACTCGGGCTCGTCACGCCATTTATACCAAGGCCACTGTTGGAATGCAACCGTTCAAGGCTTGCATCGATGAAATTTCCATTTGCTTTTATTCTGGCTAGCACTATCGTTGCTATGTGACGTAAGTTACGTAATAATGAATTAGATGTTATCATGAGAACTCGACGATTGTTTCGTAACGTGTGTTCCAGAGCAACGATAATGCCAGTTAGTTCTCTGCATACCAGGCTCATTCATATTAGCCCGAGTTACTGAGCTATCATTTTGTTCGTTTCAAATAATTCTCGAATTGGGTTTGTCTGTGCAAATTCATTGCTTTTAAAAAACATTCAATCTGATATGAATCATAATTAAAAAAGGCTTAATTTTAGAGGGCAGCTCGGGCTCTAACGGATGAGCCCAAGTAAACGTCTGCGTACTTTGCTCATCTGTATTCCCGAATTACTGGACAACTATTCGTTTGAAATTATTTTCGAATGCGAACTGTTCATTGAACTGTAATTCACATTCATGCGGTTTTCAATCTACGGGTCGCGACTCCCAGAGGCAATGTTCCCTCTAAGGTGCGCAAATGCCCAGTACCAACAGACCACTTGTGCAGTGAAAACTCGTTCTCGCGCACTAGCAACAGTCCCGATCTAATATCGTATATATACCGCATAGCCTTTGTGACGTTTGAAATGCTTTACTGCCTGTGTGTCTACTTCAGTGTTTCTCAGTGGGCGGAATCGCCCCCTTGGGGGCGAAAAAAACAAAGGGAGCGACAGGGGGGCGAAACAAAATAAAGGGGACGAAAATGCTCAACCAATAATCGATCAGTGAGTTAACTTCAGTAGCCTAATATTATGACTTGTTAGTTTCTTGTAAATTTTGTTTTACTATGATATAATCGTTGGAGGTTGTTGGTGCAGCAATTTATCTGTTAAATTTTTACTCTGGATCGTTTATGTGCCCGGTTACAGCGTGGATTATTCAGGGCTGAGGAGCCGTCATAAAGATGACACATCTCCGACTCTGGAGCTATTGGTTTTCATGAGTGTGGCTCTGGCTCCGGAGCTTTCTTTTTTCATGGCTCCGGATTATGGTCCTTTTCACACATTAATATTTTGTTGACTTGGTGTGCTTCAAGTTGAATAGAAAATGAATTAAATCAAGTGCACAAAATTAAGAAAATAAACCAAACCATTTTGAATAATTTAACCTGGTAGTTTTTTACAAGCAGCGCTGTTACCATGAGGAAATCAGCGAAAAACAACAATCACAGATTCAAACGATTCAGAGAACAGTCACTAGCAGAAACGTAACCCAAGATAACGGTAACATAAACAATTTCTGGAAAGGCAATCGCTGGTTTTGCCGTCAATGCCTGAGGACGTTTTCTTATTTCTTACGACCAGAATAAAAAAAATCGCTGTTTGAACAACTACATTTATGTCAGAGCATTTACGCAGACCAGTCCCAATTAACCAAGTGTTTTGCACTCGTTGCATGCTTTGCCTATTGCAGCCTTGGCGATTCCAGGCAACAGCGCTGCCCAGGCAAACCATGTAAAGAGCGCAAAAGTCGACTCTCATGTGTTCTTTCAAACACGCACACCTTTGCATTAACACAAATGCGAAGATGTGTTTAAAAGCCCTTTGTTCGAAGAAATAGTATAAGAAATTCACATTTTATATTTTACAAATAGCTGAAAACTTCTGACTTCTTATCTTTTGCACTACAGATAAGCAGTGATTAATCGCAAGTAAAGCACAATTTAACACACGAAGCTTAGGAGAAAATAAGAATCATGGTTACCGTGCTGAAAACAGATTTTTTCCACAGATGAAAACTTCAAGAAAAGTCCACATTTGTGTACAATGTTTTTTCATACCCTCCTGATAATTGTACTGCTATGCAAAGCAATGCTAGTTTGCTGCCAATCATTTATAACTTTCATGTTACGCTACTGCTTGTAAACGTAATGTTTCCCAGTGAACTTTGCCAATAATCCGGGAAACCTTATTGCTAGTAAGGCTAACGGTTTCTAATAAAAATTTTTACTTTACAATGGCGCGCCGTGCATTTTACGCTTAAATCTGCAATGGTATTATATCTTGACCATACTCTCTGCTAATAGCATGACTACACAGCTACAAAAGCTTTGGATATTTTATTATATACCTAGTATTTATTATAGCTCAGTTCTTTTTAGATCGCTACACTACTACAGCCCCGGTTTGATCATTCTGACTAGAAAGTAAGAGCGCTGTGGTAGTTGCGTCTTTTTTTACTTCTACAACAGTGGTTCACAACCATTTCGCTGAAGGAAGCCAAATCCAGCCCTACAATTTTGTTAGAGGGCCGCACGAACAAAATTTTCCACAAGTCAATTGACACGTTTTGTTTCATTGCACTAACGAAGTCTGTTACACAAAATATTAGAGGTGTAACTGAAAGACACTGCCTAACGAAAGGAATCCTTTCCCAGAAAAGAATCAGACACCAAGCTCATGCAGAGTAAATATTTCGCCTACGAAGTAGGCGTCATCAGCTCTTATTAAAATAGAATCTGTTACAGAAAGATTGCGAACAGCCGCACAAAAGATGCTTTGGAGCTGCATGCGGCTCTTAGAACAGTGTTTGAGAACCATTTTTCACCGAATAACACCACGCCTGCCAGCTACGATGTCATAGCCTAGCGATATTAAACCGAAGAAACATCAAAGGCTTGCAGATCCACTGTGGTGTCGTAACTCGTAACAATCGCGTTTAGTGTGCTATAAAACGCACACGTAAGTCTATTTGGCAAAACCGTTAGTATCTAGGAAGGAACCCGGAGCAGGAGCTACCTTTCAAACGGCCACAGCTCCAGATCCGGTCCAAAATTTTAAACTGAGATCCGGCTCCTGATTTTTATTTTGAACTCCAGCTCCGGGCAAAATGCCCAGCTCCGGTTCCGTAGCCCTGAGGTATCTTCACAAAAATTCTGAACGTAATATGAGCGTCATAAAACAGTTGCTTAGTTCAGCTGTTTAATGTCTTGGTTGAGCTATTTAACACGTTCTTTAAATAAAATTGTTTAATTGACTACCTTGTATTTGCTTTATCAGGCTTGGGGGGGAGCGAAAATGACGTGTCGAGAGTAAAAAGGGGGCGATGGAATAAAAAAAGTTTGAGAAACACTGGTCTACATGGGTGCGCAACTACATGAGCACTGAAACAAACATTTGCTTAGTGTAAAATTTCCAGAGGGAACACTGCCCAGAGGGGTCGTGAACCATTTTTGGAGGGGTCGCGAGTAGATTTTTATGTACACAGTCATAGGCGTCCGGGATGGTATTTTACTGGGGGGGAAGCGGAAAAAATTTGCCCTGAATCTAACCTTTTCGTTTAATCCGAATGGGGCCTGAAACCTCTTCTAAATCTGTTCTATACAGTTGAATTCGTATATAACGGCTTCGTCTGTAACAAAAATTCTCCTATACGTTATATCATGTAACTTTATAGGCGATAAAACAAAGTTTGCCCTGAAATTTTTCACTGTACTGAATATATTTTTACATTCAGGACTTTTGAGCAACTTGCGCTTGCCCTGAAAAACAGAGTGTGCCCTGAAATCACTGCATTGAACATATTTATTTTTATCATGCAGGATTTCTGAGCAACTTGCGCTTGTCCTAAAAATCAGAGTTGCTCTGAAAATCTTCACTTTTTTGAAATATTTTTTATCATTCAGAAATTTTGAGCAACTTGCGCTTGCCCTGCATATTTTTCAAGCCGAGGGGGACTGCAGCCCCCCGGATCGTACGCCTACGTACACAGCTGTATTGCATTTGGTTTCATCGAATTTTAGATGGGGGTCGTTGGTTATAGTGGGTTACTATAATGGGTCGTGGTACAAAAAAGGTTGAAAATCACTGCTCTATGCAAGTGAGTTGCTTCAAAAAACATTTAATCTTATATGAATTATACATTAAAAATACTTGAATGCCTACTTGCAGAGGGCAGCTCGGGCTCTAGCGGATGAGCCCGAGTAAAGCGCGAGAGAACGAAGTCGAGAGAACGCTTGCTAAGAACATTAGTTTTTGATTCAGGTAACCTGCAACATGAATGCGAAAGGTCAGACATGGAACGAAAGTATTTGAATAGTGACCAAGCCCAATGAATAGACCCGAAGTTAACAACCTCAATCAGCGAAGTGGGTGGTGGCACAAATGTACAAAACAATCAAGCTTGCATTCTACAATATTATAAATCGTAATGAAAGACTCTGGCTCAGCCCGTGTCACTACTGATTCAGTTACTTTGCACGACAACTAAGAATTTTATGCCAAGTAAACTACCTTGCCGACTGCGCTTGCCGCTATTGCCATTCGTGGATGGAGTACGCTTTGAGTAGAATGCCTCGACCCAGAACCGTCTCCACACAGCCGTCAATGGGGGGCTTGATATTCAAATTTGACAAAAAATGCACTAATCTAGAGTGTTTCATATTTCAATTTGAGGAGGCTTGGAGCTGTGTTTGCGGGCTAAGCCCACCAAAACCCCCCGTGACGACGGGACTACCTCGACCCTTGGCAATCTACAATGATGGAGGGAGTGCGCTTTGAACCAAACGTCTCCACTACCGAAAGCCGACCAATGCGACCTGCTGCGCAGAAAGTCAATTCGTACCAAGCGCAATTTTTTTATTGACTCCATAAAAATTTCAAAAGCTGATAGTGTTGCTGCGAAAAATTTCCCGCGAGCATGTCAGATTTCCCCAGAATGACATTCCCAAATTTCCCACTTTTTCCTGGCCGAGTCACACACCTCCTGGTACACAGTTAAAAATGTCTAGAATCTGCACCCAGCGCCAGGTACCTTGGCATTAATTCCAAGAAATCTGTCACAGTCTTCAAAAGTCACCAATTTGGCTACACGTCTCAAAATGACACCAGCTCAGCAGGTCACTTAAACAGAGGTTTTTATAGTTGAAACCGCTGACGACCCACAGAAAATTTTCACGAGCATTTTGAATCAGCCAATTTGTGAATGGCCAAGGAATGCCAGTTACGAAGCTTCCTAGTAGAAAACCTGATCATTAAATTGCACTAATGACCTTGCAGAACGCGGTGTTCAAATGATTCTCTGTCTGCCGCAAAATTGAGTTCTGATTTTTGTTCTGAGTTCTGATTTTCTGTCTGCCGCAAAATTGAGAAAAATTATCAAAATGTTCGTGAAGCTGTTGAAAGGCACGAGATGAAAAGCTAGATCTGAGAAGAAAATCTTGTGAAAGGAAAGCAAATCCGTGTAATACTACTGATAACGAATCTGCGTGAACGTTTTCAACCTCTTTTTGTCACTGGTATCCACATGGAAGCATAGAAGGAATAAGAAGGGGATTTTAAATTAAATCATATTTTTGAAATAAGTGATTATCAGATTGCTGTACGGAGCCCCTAGAAATGTTCTGATTGACTTGCATTTTTTCATGTTTGTTTACGTATCATACTGGCACGCCATGAAATATTGGGCTGAAAAAATTGTGTAAACTTTTTCGAAAACACCATTTTCAAATGCACCCTAATCCTAGGGCTGCTGTCCACGCTACCCTCACCAGAGAAAGAGCGAGGAGAACGAATAAATAATAAGCATATGGCATTTTGCCACTAGAGCATATATTTGTTTGTAAAACTGAGTTTGTATGAATACCGTAATTTCGGTACATAAGGCGCACTTAAAATCGTTCAAGTTTCTCAAAAATCGAAGGTGCGCCTTATGAATGGATCTGGTCGTGCTTTCTCATCTAGAACCAATTTTATGTGGTAAACAATGCTATCTATTTAATTGCTAGTTAACAATTTTTTTGTAAACAGACCATCGTGTTACGTGATTAACCAACAACAGTCGCAATGAGCAGCGTATGTTGTTCCGAGAGTGGCTAGCACTTACCACAGACTGCAGTACTCTGCAAGGCTCCTGGCTTCATTGGTGCACACCGATTCAAACAAGCGCACAACTTTTATTTTATTCTAGTCGTGTCTACGGTATTAAGCATGTGTGACAGATTAAACACCCTGGTATGTACTGTAATCCGAGAGAAAGAGAGAGAGAGTTTATTGCGCAAACATTAAACAATTTCATACAAATTACCAACATTTTGATAATTTTTCTCGAGGGAGTTGAAACTGTCCTCGTATGTTACCTGAGGTTTGGTTCAATTAGTGCACCTTATGTATGAAAAAAGAACAGCCAGGATTCAATTTTTGATACTGCGCCTTACAATCCGGTGCGCCTCACAGTCCAAAAAACACGGTAACCTTAGGCATACACACTACTCTTTCAACACAGCATCCAAAACGAAAATGCATGTAATAGGTGGAATCAAAGATGATAAACGCCGTAAAAAATAATAGTTTGCCAACAAACAAACCACATTGTTTGATGCATAGCTCAATATAGTTGATGTATCAGCAAACACCTGGGTTTACTAAAATTGAAGAAGCTTGACATGTTTGCAAATGGCCAACATCACAAACAGAGTATGTATACCTGATATAGACCAAGTTACATTGACGCATAACTTTGTTCTGCTATTGCTTCTTCTGATTAGGAACCATGAAATATTCAAAGTTGAGGGATTTGGAGCTGGTTTCCTTCCACATGGGCTGTTATAACTAAGCTTATTGACAGCTGAAAATAAAAATCTGAATGCATTGAATATCAAATGAAAGACTACCTATGCAAAAATTAGCACCACCATTAGAAAGTTTCAGTATCTTCATACCATGTCTGAAAACAGGGTTGCCAGATGAAAATGTCAAGAAAAAGCCAAACCGATTGTTTTAAAAGCCAGAAAAATGCTGAAATGTATTTGCGGTATTGCCATTCCTTTGTCACAGAGAAACATTTAAATTACAAGAATATAAAAAAATGTTCTTCGAAATTACGATTAAGCCTTGCACTGTACTGGAGCTCATTACTGATACTTCTCTCACTTTTCATGGCTTGTGAGATTGCACACTTTGGGTGCAATAGTGCGATAGTTTGCATACTGATCCAATGGCAGCTTACTGCACTTATGCGAAAATCATCTCTCATTCACTCCTGTACATATGACCAGAATAATTACAGCCCTTCCACTTTTTGACGTCATTGTCATATTTCTATTGCGGAGACACAAGCCTGAGCCTGTCTGCAAGCGTTGAGCTTGCTTAGTGCTTTACAATTACAACACAATACACACTGCAGTGCAGTGAGTGCACACATTTCCAGTGATTACGCAAAATATTACTAATATAAGAACGCAGGTGTTGGCCTATTATAGCATTTATCACAAAAAATTTGCAAAAGTATTCCCGAAAAAATGGAATAGTTACATACTCCTTCACAGGAACCTACTTCAGTGAAAAAAGGCCAAATAAATTTTGAAGGCCAACCAACTTGAGATGAAGCCAAAAAAGACCAAAAGGCCAACAAAAATTTTTTCGACCAAACATATCGAAACAAGGCTACATATCTGAAATTTAGGCCAATCCCTGGTCTGTAAGTTAGCCTGATATGTGACAAAACTTGTTACTTTTCCATCACAATAAAGCAAAGAGCAACAAAAATACTCTTCAAGAATTTTATCTCCATTGTTTTCAAAAATCCTTATACCTTATATTATGTTACAGTAGTGACAGCTATAACATTTTCTGCCTGTAGCAAGCCTGTTTTTCTTGGACATGCAAATAACTGCCATGGACATGACCCTGAAACATGTGATGAGAAAAATCAGTCTGCTTTATTGCACCATGAATAACCGCTGCAGTATCTTCATTCTGACAAAATTTTGGCAAATCTAAAATTTAAAAAAAATTCTACATAAAGTCATGCACGTTACATTACAGAAGTTTGTCTTTTAAAACTTGCTTGAAAGCGAGTTAAGCTTCTATAAATTTCTATCAATTTCTAAATTATTTCATTGCTTGACCGAACAGACTTTGATTTGATTGTAATGAGTCACTACCTACACTTACCTCAGGTCAAAATTAGCCAAAGCTGTGGTCAAGCCTTCTTAAAAACATTTTGCACCAACATGTGCCACACTAAAGTCAAATGTACTTTACTCAGCCATCAGCTACTGAGCTAAGTCTTATTCCAATATTGCTATTCTATAGGTTTTAGGACATCTTGCTAGGCCTTATTATTTTGTTTAAAATATATAGCTAGTAATCTTAGTACGATAGAAATTATATTCATGTAGACACTACTGTTGCAACCTCTCCGGTGGTGTTGCGTTGATTGTGTGATTCACCACGAACGGGATGTGCGTGAAGAATAACACCATTATGTATGTGGTGCGAACAAGCAATAATAGAGTG
>JGI24021J15306_10002938_pt1 | contig 18905 bp, 18 predicted proteins | sample Ectturendosymbi1_FD_15306 | JGI IMG/M metagenome (IMG submission 15306)
TTATCATAATCATGATGGCGTGATTCATGCGTGTATTTCAACAAAATGCATTAGCGCCATCAAGCGTATACTCTATACTGCAACGCAAACGTTGAGTGCAATTGAAGGAAATATAAAAAATTTTCGAACAGGTTGATGTGCGACAATCAAAAACGCGGTTGGCTGGTTCAAACTTCTTCGACGTCTCCGCGCAACACCTGCTTGACAACCGCTCTGCAGCGGCCTCGTGACTTCCGTCGACATAACAACGCGACGAATGCAGCGCCGTATTCCGAGTAAAATAAAACATGCCTGCTCGTGTAGATCCTCGAACGTAACATCACATACTTTCAACTGTTTTCGCGATACAAGCTGATCTTCTTTGAAGTTTTCTTTTATTTTTTCTAGCTTGCCATTCAAACTTTAACCTACTGGTATTATGTGCTATCTTCCATTATGTCGTCATGCATTGCAAATATTTTGGAACAATCGATAACTTAAGAATGGTAGAGCAGAAGTTGTTTCCAATGCCAGTGTTTAATTCAGCGATGACACGATAAACGTTTCTTATAAACAAACTATCGTTTGAGACGCGACACTCTTCGCGCTTGGACGAGGCATGTGGGTGTGTGACGTAACTTGCCGGGTTGAATAAACAAGTCGAATGCGGTTAATACATCCACGGTGGATAGAACCAACCACATATCACATCCAAATTTCTTGATATGGAATTTCCCAGTTCATTCATTCCCATTACAACCACCCGCCCACCCGTTAATACATTGATTTTCGATGCCCCGTCCAGGCATGTTGTTCTTTACTGTGCACCGATACTGGTCTACTGTGAACAAAGACATGAGGAAAGAAATGACATCAAGACCAGCGGCACAAATGCAATCAGCTGCAGAGATGCGGAACTGCCTTGGAGGTTTGGTCTTGGGATTTGACAGAACAGCATCTCAGAAGAACATTCCCACCTAAAAATCCCCGCTGCAGTGATTATTATGTGTTGAATAACCACAACAACACCACATCGATTGCATTTTTATACCAAGGGATTGCTTAGTTGCCGTTATAAGAAATGTGGTTGTTACAACCTCCGCTTAATGCAGGGTTTCTCAACCTGTGGGCCACGGAAGAATTTTTGACGGGCCACGGCCTGGTGTTATTGAAATTGAGTGCGTTTTACAAGTTGAACCTTCAAATCAGTGGTTTTCAACATTTTTATACGGCGACCCATTAGAGCAACCCAACATAACCCAAAGACCCTTATCTAAATCTCGAATGAAGCAAATGTGATACATCTGTGTACATAAAATACTCACAACCCTTCCAAAAGTAGTGCACGACCCTTCTAGGGGTCGCCACATCAGGTTGAAAACCACTGCTTCAAATTGAAAACGTAGCGTATCTCCTGAGATGTAAGCGTCATAATACGCTCTTTTTTGTCAGTGTGTATTAGAAATTATTATTGCCACATGGAAATTTGCACATGGCCCACAACACATTTGCAGAGGTGTCCTGAGTTACATTTTCAGGCTACGACTCCGCTTCTGTTTCAAAATTTTTGATCCGAAATCCACGTCCGAAACATTTTCAAATTGAGAATTCGCATCCTGTTCAAACTCCGGCAATCGTTGATGAAACCGAAATTAAGCAATGTTTCTACTTAAGCAATGACATTTATGAAGACCATGCAGACTCTTGTTACTTCCGAAAAAAGCGACTCCGAGTTCGGTGTTTCAAAACTTCAAAATCTTTTGACTGCGGCCCGGGAATGAAATAAAACGCAGACTCCTGCCGGGTTTGACTCCGGATCTGTGACTAACTCTGTCACGTTGTGCACAATGTGCTTGTGCTGTTACTGAAGGCATTCAAAGGCAGGCAGACAGTTTTTGCTGCCATGAAAACGAAATCTAGAAGCAGTCTTAAAAAGGAAGATGACTTGATTTGTGCATTACCATGTAGAGCCTCAAATATCTATGCTTTCTGTAACAACAAGCAGGCTCAGCCTTTGCATTGATTGCAAAGCACGTTGTGTTATTGAATGTTGCTTTAAATGTTTTTATTTCTGCTCTGTGCATGTGCAACAAATGTCGCATTGAAGAAGTTGTACAGTCGGTGAGCCACGCACCTTCTCTTTGTTCATTAATTGAGCCACATGCTTGAAAACGTTGAGAACCCTGGCTTAATGCATCCAACATCGGCTGGTGCTGAGGTGGACGCATTAACCAAATTCTGCAGTGCACAGGTTTTGTGTTTTGTAACAAATATTCTATGCTGGTGGTTAATTGAGCAATACCTGGAGTTGGGCGTTCCAATTTGTGCTGACTAGTGGAGTTGGGCTGATATAAGAGTGTTTCGAAGGGCTGAGTCTATGAATTGTTAAAAGTCTGTATCAGTGAATGCCGTATAAATAAGCTCTGATGACATTTAAAAGCTCTAGATTTGCTGCAAGGTTTGGAGGAACCAAAGCAGAGGAACAGGCCTCTGCTTTCTTCGCTTTGCGTGATTCAGACTTGCACACATTTGTATTCAAGTAACTGCTATCCACAAAGGCGAATGAATTGAAATCATTCCCAAAGTTTTTTAATTGAAAATCGATTTCACGTTAACACTCCACATTCTCACTCCTAAAATCGTATCCAAATCCAGGCTTGGGAGATTTTAGAGTATAAACTCGATGACAATCACTGGCAAGCCAACGAAGTGCTCTGGCAAAACATCCAGGGCCTTCACAGCAAAAGATCTGATGCTGCTGGAACGATCAAATATCGAAACGGTGTTTTACTCAGCAGTGAAGAGGAGATACTTCGCAGATGGAGAGAGTATTTCAAAGATCGTTTGAACCCAGTCACAACCGTGCCATCAGACACAGGTGCGGTCGAGGGAGGAAGATACGATCGCTGCAGCTAAAGTTTTCCTAGCGGTCAAATACTGAAATCTCTGCAGAGTGCAAGCTGTGATGTGCAAAGCCTCTCATAAGAAAAAAATGAAAAAAGGCCTGGCCAAAAAAACAGCAGTGAGTTTGTAAGACAGGCATGCCTCATCGACCAACCGAGGAATTTTCTTACGTTGGCGCCGCTCACAGTTTCGATTCTGCATCGAAAATGTTTCCGCAGTTTATCTACTTCTGCCCAAACTACACCGTGCGACGCTCTCACCTTCAAGAGATGGGCAACTTTTCTCGGGCCAAGCCCGCAGACGAACTGCACGACGTTGGCGGTGTGGGGGTGAGATATCGCTCTGTTCACGTCGACGCCGACTTCGTTGGCGCGAAACACAAATTCTTCAACCAGCGCTTCGAGAAGCTCGTCCTTGCTCAGTTGATCCTGAACACGTAGGTTAAGTGGTTGCTTACAAATTGTGACGACATCGCTCGAGCCGCCGCATCTCTTGCATCGAAACAGCGCAAGACCGAATGTAAACCCGAATGGCTTGTTTCACCCAAACTTCAGCAAACATTTGCAAAAAAAGCGGCACACTGCTTCAAATCTGTTCAGAGAGACATGTTACTGCACGATTCTTGATAATGCTGATGTTTAACTGCGACCAGGAAACTCTTCAGCGCCAGCACTCGCATCGCAGGTTCACTTACCTGGGTTGGATGAAGCTTGAGGCAGGCCAGGTCTTGGTCGGCAGTGCACAGTTGACAAAACTCGAGCAGGGGGTCCTGCATGCGGCGGGCAAGGGAGATCGCTTGGCGCAGCTCAGCGGGAAAGTCGCGGAAGTCAGTCTGGGGAAAAAAACATACGCGCATATAATCCAATGTAATGATCATAATTAAAAGTCCTTAAGTGTTGACAAGAAATGCCTGGTGCTGAATTGGCTGCGTAAGTCTAGTAAGGTGGTGGGTAAACTACGGTAATAGCACGTGACTGCCAGTGAAAATTAAACTTGGTTTGGGGCAGCAAAATGAGAGGTTGTAAGTTGGGCAATCTAGTGCGGGATTGGGTTTAAGCGCAGGCTTTAAACTTTGCAAGTGGCGGCGCCAAGATCCTCCACACAAACAGCCAGCAATGTTTACAGAAGCTTTCATTCCGAGCACACCGTGCATTTGCGGGATGACATATATGAGCAGCAGCGCAACGACAAGTGGATGCCTTTTAGAACAAGAGGAAGCCATACGCCGTCTGTCTATCGAAAGAGTTCCTTCTAGAGCAATGAACCACACACTACGATGTTTACAGAATATATATTTCGCCTACTGAGTAGGCATCACTAGCTATGTGAAGTGCATGAAGTTTGAAATAGAATTACACAAAACGCACAAGTTTGAAGTAGAAACAGAATTAAACAAAACGCACAAAAAGTAAACCTATTATAGCAACAAAGAAAAGTGCAACTGAAAAGAAGGCAGCTTTTTCAACGAATGCGTTTTGCGAGCATGAGAGCAGGTGAGAAATGTCCCGTAACTTACTTGGGCTCGGGCGGTAGCGGCGTAGACAGACGACAGGTCGTTATCCATCAGTTCGACCGCCACATTCGACAAGACCCCCTCTTGCTCCAGCTCGTTCACGCATAGCTGCACATCTTCTTGTATGGAAACTGCGAATCTGTTCATGAAAGGGGGATGGCTTTAAGCCAGTGGTGTAGAAGGCGGCGGTGCAGGCGCATTCCAAAATGGCGCCCAACGTTTGCAGAAACACATGAAGACGGGTTTTTTTGGAGGTCATCCCCAGAAAAAGGTCTTCATGATCTGAAGCATTTGCCCAGAAACTTTTCGGGCAAGTTTGGAGAAATTCGGGAAAGATCTGTCGCACCTCCAAAATTTGCCTGCTCCTACACCTATGCTTTAAACTAACGCGCATGCCTGAAACAGAGAACCGTTCATGACTTGCATCAAACAACAGCGAAAGTAAAACAACCTGAGTTATGAAATGCAGATTTATGTAAAGGTCTTGGGGTTTCAAGATTTACTTACTGACGATCTGTATAACACAAAAACTGGTCGTGATGCTAAAAAAAGAAACTGCAAAATAACCGCAAACGCAGGAAAACAAAATGGCACTCAATGGTTTGATCACAAATAACAAGAACAGAATAAATAATGAACAATGCAGAATAAATTGTAAAGAATCTTAAGAGCTATGCAAACTACAAATACGATATTGTGCACATTTCGGAATTGTTCTATTAAAACATTTTTAAATTGAGTAACAAGAACGATGTGAAAATATTTGTAACTTTACTTCATCACGAAAGGAAATCAGTCACAGTTAAACTGACTTAACTAAGCTGACTGAAAGGTGAAAAATACCTGTCTTCGACGCCGACAACAATCACGTTTGGCTTCCGCTTGGCCATGAATTTCTTCAGCGATTCCATTTCTTTCTGCTTTTGCTTCGCGTCTTCTTCCCGGAGCGCGTTTCGTCGCAGCCGCATGTGTGGGAGGCGCAGATAGTCCTGCACCTCACCGTTCCCAGCGACGACGGCCGCAAACGTAGCTGTGTTCCTGCGTGACAGAGGGTTTGCAACGCGTGGTGGAAATAATCAACAGAACACGATGAAAAGGGAACTGGCGAAGATAATGAAAAACAGGAGCCGTTCTATCACGAATGCAAAAGGCGTTTTGATTCTGAAAAACATACTTTTTCTCGAAAAATAGAAGCCGCCAACCGCCACGACGAGAAACAGCAACCGGCTGTAACGTCCAGCTTAGTACCTGTCATCTGAGTACGCCATTCCCATGACAATAGTTCCAGAACGTTCTTCGTCTTCATCTTCGTCGTATTCGCGTTCTTCGACTTGGTACGGCGCAACGCTCAAGTAACTGCGTAGCTTAAGAGCGCATTGCTGAAAAAAACCGGCAACACTGACGAGTGGCGCCTGACCTTTAAATGGAACTTGTCACAAAATCGGGCCAAGAACACAGCAAAAAATTGTGATGAAAAATTTGCATTTCCTTTGTAAAAACGCCGAAGGCTAATTAGCCAACCACAACTGCACACATGAAAAGATATATAGTGCAACGGAGTTCAGCTTTGCGCTACAGCACAAAATATACTGTATACATCTGTATGGGACAACCTAGATCAAACCGGATGCCGCAACTGTGGTTATGTGAACCGGGTTTTCAGCTGCGACAGTTCGATTCATTTTGAAGAAACATTAGGTTTTCACTAAACGCTGAATCAAAAATAGACGCTTTGAAATGAAACCATCTGCTGTATTCCAGGCTCCCGCTTTCACTTAAACGTAATTCTATGACGTGTCTAATGGTAATAACGGCAAGTAATAAAGTAGTAGCTCACGTATTTTGTCACACTACGCACTAGCATCATGAAACATCACCTATTCAAAAGCAATGATTAAGTCCACGACGCTTTCTTGTTAACACGACACTTCCCATATCCCAACCAGTGTCTCAGGCCGGCACCCGGCATACAGCTCAAAAAGCATATGCTGTACTGTGCAACTTAGTGGCTGGAGTCTCTTTGAAAGAAGACAAAGGCATATTGTCCGCATACACATCCGTTTCAACAGTGACTTATTAACTGATCGCAATCTTGCAGGCGAAGAAACGAGCAAACATACGACACTCACTTCTTTAATTCCGTCCCGTGCTTCATTGCAAAGCATTGTTTTCAGCTCCTTGGTCATTTCCTTATAAAGGATTTTGTGAAGCATGAAGTCAACAACTTCGCTTCGTTGTGCGTTCCAATCCTGCACCAAATCACTGAACTCGTCCTGAAGAACAACAATCGGATTATTTAAACACAACGGTGCCGCTGTAGATGAAGAACGACCCTAAGCAAAGGAAGAAGTACGCGGGTGACTCGGTCCTCGCACGTCCCGGTTGCGATTTACTGAACGTTCCACCAGTCGTGGAGCGATGCCGGCTGTTTGCAAATAGATTTCACGAGCCAAATTTCTTTGAAGCTATTTACACGAAAAAGTGCAATTTCTATACAAATCCTTGGGAGGCAGTTGCAAAATAAGATTTCAATATCTTCTTGACAGTAGCAATCGAGGCCTAAATCATGAAACAGCGCGTGCACCCGGACATGATTCTTTCGAGGGTGGATTGGAACAGTCTTGCGCAGTGTTATCATGAGACTAACCCTGCTACTTGCCACCGCAAGCAATCATGAAGATACGGGGTTAAGCGAAGTTTTCACTTCAATTTAAAAGTTGCACACACTTACCCGGTAATAAAGTTGTTTTATTTCTTCAAAATAGGTTTGCGTTCCCATCGTTTCGAGCGAATCGATGTGGATGTTAACTTCAAGCAGGCCGTCTGTTTCGGCCTGAACATAAATAGTGGAATAATAAAAAAAAACAAGAAAAGCAAACTCAGATACGCCGCAGACAGTGATCAAACAACTAAAAAAGCATGTACAAAGGCCAACACACGCATGCTCGCAGTGGCACCCATGGCGCCATTGTTGCCTTGGTCAAGGTCGCTTGCAGAAGAACTCACGTTCTGCATGTGCAGGAACTGCGCTCCGACGAGCTCCCCGACCGGCTTGTTCCGCAGCCATTTGCACGAGTGGCAAGGATGGGATTCGTCGATTTCTTTCTTGCCTTTCTTGGTCGGTCTCACTGTCAGTTTGGCGCGCTCCATGAAGGCTTGACGGACGCACTGGCGGACAAGCGGCTCTCTTGACAGCTGCATGGCAACCATGTACCTGGCCCCCTCCAAGACAGCCTTCCTGTGAAACACATAAAAACGTGTTTAATGTTGTGTTTAACAACAATTTAATTGTCTCACAAGTGCTGATTAATGAAAAAAGCCAGGTTAGTAACATCCAACAGTGTCACTTTGCGGAACGTAAACATGTTACCATGGGCAGATTCAAATAGTGACACTTGGCTAACAACATCCGGGCCATTCTTTCCCGGGAGACTGAGGCGCCCACTTGGCAACTGCTTTTCACGGTCGCCACTAGGAAGAGTGGCGCAATACCCAAGAAGCTTTGTTGCATTGATGACCAGTGTCACTTGCTACCTATCCGTTCAACCGCACTTGTGCGGAAGAGTAAGCACACCACAAATTGCAACGCTAGATGCGAGCACAGAAACAGACATACTCGGTGCTGAACTGGGGGCAGAGGAACTCGCGAGCAAGCATGAGCGGCTCGGCCGGGTATTGCTCGGTGTCGTGGCGTTGGTAATTGTCTCGAAGGTTCTCCCCGAACTGTTCCGGAGTCAGACCAAACTTGTTCGCCACGCCACCTGTGCAGAACGAAAGAAAAGCAAAAGTAAACAAAAAAAAACCTGATAAGAACAAGTGAAGTAGTCGTTTTTTCGCGAACAAGTTGCACATATCACCGATATACGAAACGTCTTGAAAAGCGGTAACATGGGTTGACCTGCATTTTTACGGGAGCAAGCCGAAAGCGCAAAACTCCACATTCTCTTGCGGGTTAGTGATGGAAGGATCAGCTAAAATGACTCGCCCAAAACCATCCTCATAAAATTTCAACATGCTTCCTTACCTAAACCTGCGTTCAAACAAATGGTGTACATGTCTCTTCTTGATGCTTGTTTCAAGTCAGAAGCTTGTGTCGGGNCGTCTTCAGAGGGCGCAGTACCGTCTTCGGCTCTTTCGCGTTGGCGTTGAATGCGCAGAGCGTTCTGAACACGAGTGTACTTTCAACTGTTTTGTTTTCGGTCAATAATACGTCGGAAGATAATTCAATCACTGTGGCCAATATAGATCAACAAGCGCGTTGTTGCGATACCTGCATCTTCGGGATGTCTCTGCCGTAGTGAAGTAAGAAATGGCCGTATACGTCGCGGAGCTCTTCCATCGTTTGAACAACCTGTATTCTGAATAAAACCAGGACAGGAAAAGTCAAAAATACACAAACTAATGCCGGGTTTTGACCATTCAGTTTGTTTCAAACTTTAAATAAAAGAATAACACCGGATGAAAACTTTCTGTGGACCATACATTGACCCGGCTACAGCTGTAGTGTATGAAACTCTCTGGTAGGGAACTATTGGTGGTTTAGCGTTAAAAGACTATGCAAGAAAAGTAAGGTCGCCAGCTCAAACTTGATAGTACCATGGGATTCTTTTGGGAATCGCGCATGTTGTTAGACCAACAGCAAACCTTTCGATGTCGGCGTCAGTGAGCGCCCGCACGTTGTCGCCAAGAGGTTTGTCAGGGTCGGCGGAGATCTGTTCGTATTGATATGTTTGCATTTTCTGCAGCAACCTCGTCAAGTTCGCTTTTCTGGTCGTTAGTTGAGTCCACTGCAAAATATGTCAGGGCTGCCGTTAACCTGCAAATTGACGACATTCAAAAACCTGCCAAACTTGACCATGACAGCTGGCAGCACCTTTTCATCCCAGTGATATATCTTGTTCAGGTCGTGTATGTTTAGCTCTGGCTCAACGTACTCCTTCCTATAAAAAGCTATGAACGGTGCTTCGAACTGCTGGTTCCGCATGAAATTCAGCGCGTCCTGAAAGAAAAAAGAAACAAAAACTTTACTTTTTGTCCGACAATTGTTCATCGCATATTGAATAACAGTAAACGTCAGGAAACAGTGAGCGGCATTGCAACCAAACGCTTTTGCTTCTGCCGAGAAGGAACTGAAGAGCAAGTACATTCGTAAAAGCGGAGTGCGGTTCGGTTGCAAGTCAAGTCGGTCGAGGCTCAACGCGCAGTTCCGGTCGATTCTGACAAAGCCTGAGGTTCGACGCTATCAGTAACAATAAAATCCTTAGACCCGGTAACTCCCGATCTTCAGATAACATATTCGTAACCAACTACTACTGCGCAACATATCAGAGAATATCCAGGTCAGAACCTTGTTTGAAAAAAGCATTAAGTTTCGACTGAAGGCTGAGTCAAAATAGAAGCCTTGAAATAACACCCACTTTCCAAGCGATGAAACTACATCAAGCGGTTGGAAACTTTTTAGGATTGGCGGCGAATTCACCATAACAAAAATATAAAGCAGGATTGCATTGCCAAAGCCTTTCAAAACTTAGCTACGTAGCGGCAGATATCAACCACTTCACAGCATCTGGTTGATTGGTGTTCACTGTGATGCTGCTACCACAGAAATACATATGGCTCGTTCGTGGTGACTTGCACAAGCTCTCATTTTCTTCAGCTGTCGGCGTTAAAAAGAAAAAACTACAGCACGATTTGGTGAACTACTTTCCTTTGGCAAACCACAATTCAATAAACATTACCAGCGTGTATGTGCCTCGTATATAAAAGATAATGCAGTTTGTTAGGCGCCTAATAAACTCGTTTTGCCACCTTTGTATATGCACTCCAAAAATAAGAACGAGGGAAGATCAATGTTCGAAAACCTAGTTCACTCCCATAGATGGATTAAATTTTAAGTGTTGGGCTTGGAGGAAACGACAACGGTTGCACTTCATATTCGTGCAACTAACTATCCTCATAACGATTGTCTCACAGGGCGCAAGATGACTCAGTAGAAATCTGTTGCGTGAATTTACATGTGCTTAGTGAACATTCAGTCTTACCTGTATTTTCCCGACACACGATGATGGTTTTCGGTTAAGCGAAGACAAAGCGGTGCTGATATTCGCGCCCAATTCATCGATAGAATCCTGACAATAGTAAAAAACGAATGTGTTTTGAAACAGCAACTGAGATACCTTGGATTGCGTGCTGTGAAAACTCCACGAACTCGTAGCTTTTCGTTATGCAGACATACATCCTACCTACGCGATGGTCCAGATTGAACTAGACGACAGCGACGGTAAATGCCGAGCTTTGCTTTCAAACTCAATGATTTGCGATTGGGACTTCAGCGCTCGGGCAGTCCAAGGCCTCGACACCACTTCACGAACATTTTCGAGCAATCAACTAGTCAAGACGTTGTGAGGCAAAAAGTGCCAAAGCGTTGTACATACCTGCTTCGACAAAGTGGGCTCGGTGAAGCAATATTTGTAAATCCACTCCGCTTCCATTTCCAACTCGGTTTCCTCAGCTGGCCTGCGTGTAACACACGTGCAGATTACGCTGGGAAAAGCGAACCAATGTCTAGCAAAAGCTGTTGATGTGGCAACGCTAAGCACTCAGCAGTAGTGCAAGGGCACTCCATTTCGGTGCGCCATCCGTCATCTAATAACAGGAACTGCACAGTGCACAGTGCTCCACCATTGCTTTTACCTGACGGGAATGGCTCGCAGTTGAAAACGTTCAGGAACGTCCTTGTTACGTATCTCGGCATCCGTGTCCGTGTAAAAGCCTCGCTCCAGCGAGTCGGGCTCCATGACCTGAGCAATTGTACTTTTACATCAGGTTTTACTGACTCTTTCCTCGGTGGCAGAAAGTCGTCTTAATACAAGCTTTCCTTGCTCAACATAGGCCGATAACCCGGACCAAACAGAACATAACAGTTCAGAAAAATGTTAGAATAGGAAACCAACATGAAAGCACCTGCTCGACTTTGGATTTTTTCCAGCAATTTTTACTTCCCACATTAAAACATAATCATAAACTAAACACTACTCAAAATCCACAAACAAATTTGATGGCGTACTGGCCGCCATGACAATGTTTACTACTCATCTATGCATCGGCAAAACTCTGTTGTGAAGTTAGAAAGCTACACGCATCGAAGACATCATCTTTGAACTCACATCAAAAATAGACTTTTTCTTTCGAGCCTTCTTGCTTTTCTTCCTCGCTCTCCGCATCGAAATCTCACCGGCTTCGGACATGTCTTCATCCGCGAGCTGACAACACAAAGCAACAACACGATGGATACTTCGCCACCCAACCGTGCGCAGAGACAACGACGAGATTCGCATTGGCCACAAGCTTTCGTATCACGAGACAGTTTGTGCGCTCACACTTAAATGACCACAAACCATGTGCAAGTCGATTCCAGGCAATGCACCTGCTCGTCATAATAAGCATCCTCATCCATTTCGTCTTCTTCATCATAGTCCTGGCCGTACTTCTCAAATTCATTGAAATCAAAATCTACGCCAAATATATCCTGAAGGTTTTGCAGCGCCCTGAAAATGAAAAACAGCCAATGACCAGACTAGTCGCACAAAGCCCCGTTGTGTGCGTATAAGGGAGTGGTTTTCAACATGGGGTCACGACCCCCAGAGGGGTCGTGAACCATTTCTGGTGGGGTCGTGAATAGATGCTTTATGTAGATAGCTGTATGAGATTTGCTTTGTTCGAGTTTTAGATGGTTGAATCTATAGTACAATTCTACGCAAACCACTGCCATTTTCAAACGACTTAAAGAATCGAAAATCGGGTTGAGTTGATCAAACTAAGTGTCCGAAATATGCAACTGAAACCGCTGTTAGTTTTGGGAACCTTAGCACGCCCCATCAAATATACAGCTATGGGTACCTTGAGACCAGATAATGCCTGTGAAGAATTCATACATACAAAAGAATGGGTTTAAAATCGAAAACTTGGGCAATAGATAAGTTTAGAACGAATCTAGAAATGTAACCGTATTAGCTGCACTCACTGCACCGCCTATTTTTTCAACGGGGCCGCTTCGACAACGTCAGTAGGTTTGATCTGCATCAACAGGCGTTTCTTGAAAGTATATGCAAGTCTCATAGAATCCACGCTGCCTAAATCTGTCTCCTAAAATACTTACGAATCCCCTTTTGTTCTTCTCTTTTGCCCTTTCGACGGACGTGGCGCTTGATCGCCAGCTTCATTGTCGTAGACAATGAAGTCGTCAACGTCGCTTTCTTCCGATCCTTCCTCTTCTTCATCCCCGATCAAAGGCATCTCGGGTTCGGCTTCCGGAACCTAACGAATGATCGAAATCCACTCACCGATCGCTGCTCGACATCAGGCACATAGCACTGACAAGTGAATGTCTGATGTTCCCTGCACACTCACACAGATACACACAGAACCAGCTACGGTGATCAGTTTCAACGCGAACATTTCAGCTTTACAAGAACAACCGGGTAAACGAAACAAAGAACGAGCACATCGCAACAGGTTCACTGACATGAGGCACGTCTTCGTCATCGCCTTCGAACAGCTCGTTTTTGATCAAGTCTCTCTGATCAGTGTCCTCCTCAACTTCATCCTCATCCGAAGATGCTGTGCGCACACGGGAGAACTTCTTGCGACGCTTCAACTTCACGCCGAGGTTTTCTTCGAGCAAGTCGAAGTCGTCGTCATCGATTCTGTGACGCTTGTTGCGACCTGACAACAGAAACATCGCGTCAAATGTGAGGCGCCTTTGACTCAAAAGTCAATCCACAAGTAAGAAATGCTGAAAGAAATCGGCTGCTGGCAACAAACTCAAATAACTAAACGGAAAAGACTTGTTTCAGCTATACAACCCTAGAACGTCGTTCTGCAGGAATGCAACCGCATGTCAGCATCGACCTAATTTGTAAAACCGGGCATTGCGAAGAAGTGAGGCATAAATCTTGTAAGCAAGAAACAATCAAAACAGAACCGATTCAGGGGACTGAGTCAATCAAAAGGTATTTGGTTCAAGGCAACTGTGCCTATGATTCGAAGTCTATACTTGGATTAAGGCGAAGCAACAAATAAACAATAGAGTTTTGTTTGTAATCTCTAGCAATCGAAGTTCGGTACAAAAGCGTAATCACATGATGAGCTAAGCGTCGGGGTCAAAGAGGTCCCAGCCATCGCTCTCAAGGATAAGCGCTGGGTAAACACATCTCGGTGCTACACGTCAAATCAATAAAATTACTACGAAAGAAAAAGAAACCGACTTGTGCACGAAATGAACAAGAGTTTTGAAATCAGCAAAATCAACTGCACGCAGCAGTTTCAAAAAAATGCCTCACGTTTTCGTTCTTTGCTAACGTCACCACTTCCTTCATCTTCACTCGAATCGACACTGTCATCTTCGTCATCATCTCCTTCGTCCTCTTCCACATCTTCCTCATTGTCATCCACGAGGCCGGCAATATTTCCCTCTTCGTCAACTTCTTTGGCCAATTCTAACCGACACAAAGTTCAAAGATGAAACGTCTCTGATGGCAATTTAAGGAAATTTTCGTGCTTGGAAAAACAACGCAAGACCACAATTTACCGTATATACTCGCTTATTAGCCGCATCCGCAGATAAGTTGCTGCAGAAATTTTAGCCACATACCGAGAATCAAGGGTAATTCACGAATAAACCGCAGGTCAATGGACCTTTTCACCGGTGAAGACCCTGCGCGATGAATCAACCACAACATATTGATTTTTACAGGCAAATGTAATGAAAACCAATTTTATTGTTCAAAACCTAAGAAATCTTCTTCGTCGGAAGAAGGAAGTTCGTCTATAGGTACGGTAGATCTTCATAGATGTCATCTTCATCTTCTTCATCTGTGTCACGGGTGTCGTCGCGAACATCTGTCCAGGGAATGTCATCTTCTGTTNTGTCAAGGCTATTGCTGATAGAAAACTTTGTCCCTCTGGGTATGTCGTGCGTAAAAGCCTCAGGCAAAATACAGGCCATATTCCAGGTNAAAAAAGTGCGGCTAATAAGCGAGTATATACGGTACATGGCAGGGCCAAACGACACCAAGAATAAGATAAATCATACAAAAACGTAGAATTAATCATATAACGAATGAGACTTAGTACTTTTAGGAAAAATAGAAGTTTCAGTAAAAAGATGTTTTGTGTGAGAACGGCATTCCTGCAATGATTCCGTTAACCACTGTGTCGAAGTAAAATTCATGAGTTTTTCGGGTTTAGTGTGCTTCCTTTTGTGACGACAGCCTTGCTTTGTTTCGAAAGGTCTGAGGTTTAACACAGCGAATATAATTGATAATCATGGTCGTACGAGACGAAGAGTTCGGAACTCGCTCTTCAGGGATGAAAAAATTGTCACAATCAGACAAATGAAGGCAGTGTATGAACTTTCCTTCAGGGTAAACAGTTTCTTCACAGGGGGAATAAGAAGTAAATTAGGACAGACGGGGTGGCCACATTTGCGAAATGAAACGCTTGGGAACGGAGATCGTTCCTTGAAGACGGTCATATCCACTATCCAGACGATCTTTTTGACAAATTCGTATCCCAGAAAATAAACGACACCTTTTCACTCCTAATTATGTTACTTTCAGGTAAAAAGATACGTGTCAAACTCCATACGTTAGAAAACCACTTCCCAAAAAAGCATTTGTCACAAGGCATTTGCTGACAGGGAAGTCAGCCTGCGGCATGATAAGCTCGACAGCTGCTGCACTCGCCCTAGGACCTGAGGCTGAGTAAGCAAAAAAAGGCAATTCTGCTAATCACAGCAGCAGAAAAAAGGATGAAAATTTTTCTTAATAGTCAGTGGTGTAGGAGACGGGGGTGCAAGCGCATCCCCAAAAGTTTTGATTTGTTGAAAATCCGGAAAAAATCCCTGAAAATTTAGGCAAAATCCCTCAATATCTAGGCAAAATACCTTAAAATCTGAGCAAAAATTACCCCTAAGATTGTTTGACTTCAAAAAATGGTGCCCAACGTTTGCAGAAAAACAAGCTACGGCCATTTTTGGAGATCACACCAAAAAACGGTCGGTACAAGTTGCACGATAACTGTTTAGACAAGTTTGTGAAAATACCGGCAAAAATCCTTTGCATCCGCAAAATTTGCCTGCTCCTACACCTATGCTAACAGTCACATTAAAACTGACTACAAGTCAGAAACACATGTTAAATAGTGGAATCCATTTAAGTAAATTGGTTTCACCCAGTACTGTAACACCGAGGTGCTGCTTTATACACGGGTTACATCATTGTATTGTCCTGATGCGATACTAAGAACGAGATGGCATAGTTCATTTCGTATAATGTATATGTCCCCACAATTCCGTCCTAGTCTGAGCGAATGATTCCTAAATCGTAACCTCTTATGGGTTTTTACCTTTTTCATCCTCTTCTTCATCGTCATCTTCACTGTCAGCTGGCCTCTTTTTTCCCACTTCATAGTCTTCATCAGATGACTCCTCCGCTTCATAATCCACATAATCAGCCATACTGCTGGTTATGGTTTTAGAAGCAAGTCGTGTGCTTTTCAATTGTGCGTTTATTTTTTTAACCCTAAATTTGATGTTCTACAACCTGAAAAAAGTAACAGTTAAGTTATAATGCAAATTATGCACAATAACAAACATTTTAGAATACACTAAACATTACCGAGTGCTTTTTTTTTTGAAAAAAAATGCCACACGAACGCAATCGCACACAATGAAACAACAAAGTTACTAGATTTCCTATTAATTTTCATGACAAACATGGATTATCCAAAAATTAACATGAAGGTCTTGCAAATCCGTTGACTTGAAGCGCCACATTCTCATTAAATCTTGAAATCATTCAGTTCTAGAAGCACATAACGCTGTCTGACGTATATTCACCAATCTCTACCATCCAACAGACCTATACTCAAAATATACCAACATACTGGTGTACCGTTCAATTTTTGCAGCACAACATTACTTCGAACCAAAACATGATTAGCGCAGATCTCTCACAATACAACCTGATATGTGTTTGAGTTGAGCTTTTTCAAACATGTACGTAAATAAAATTGTCTTTTGCTGAAAAATATAACACAAATTTCTACCGTGTATTAGTAATATACTACTGATCTCGGTGCAGGAAAATATAATGCTTCATGACACAGATTTGTTTTAAAGAGAGTTTCAATTAAGACAATTTTGAAATTTCAAAACCTGAGGCGAACGTATACTTTTCAGTTATAGCGACAATATTCATACTTGACTATCATTTAGAACAAAGACTTTCGTCACCATCAGCGCAAAAATGAAGTTGATTTGCAATGTGAAGACCCGCGCGTGTTGGTGCATGACACTGTGATATCCAACAAGCTACGCTAGAATACAACAGTACACACTTGTACTAGCAACTCAAGTCGTCAATGCCGCAAAGAGTACAGGAATGTCGTCGGAATTAAGGCAATTGCAAAAACAAAAGCTGTTTCCATTAGAAGCAGCCAGCTCATTTCTTTAAGGCAAGAAACGTAAATCTATACAGCATTCTACAAGCCCGTGTGAAAGCAACATGAACTACGACATTTATGCATCTAAAAAAACGAGCCTATGTCATTTACGCCAAGCGCTGTGAGCAATAAACTGATGAAATACGCACAAAGTACTGTTGACTTGAAGTGACAAAAAAGCAAAACCCAAACAAGCTTACAAGCAAAAAAATTTACATGACTTTTTCTAAACTCAAGGAGACACAGGAAAGGTGTGCAAATATATGGAGAAACTATTTTTTTTTATCCATCTCGGCCAATTAATGCACCATTGCTTAAAAACCACGCGCAATGGTTTATACAATTTTTCGTCCAAGTTTCTAAGGTAGTGAAGTCTGATTCATAAGAAAAACAGCCCTTCAACTCTCACTGCGAGCTGAGCCAGCTGCATCACAGCATTCCCAGTGCACTTGTCATCAACACTGGTTGCGTAAATTATCAGGTGTAGTAGAGTGGTTTTTTGACCTTGATTCCTCTTTCAGCAAGAACCGAAGTAAGGTCTTCCATTGTTAAAATCATTCTGCACAAAACAAATCAATATCAAATGCGAGATGTTTGAAAAAAAGTGCAAACAGCCATAGAGGTAAAAAATCGTTTGAGTTAAATCAGGCTACTGGCTCAACGCATTTGAACAAGGGTGGGGAACATGCAGTCCACATGATCTTTTAGCATGGCCCACATCAGAATTTTCGCTACCCAAATTTTGTTGGATTTGCGATACGATTTTGTTGGATTAAAGTATATCAATTAAAACAGCTTGGATTTGAGTATACTAAAGTAGAAATGCATACAGACTTGGATGTATTTTTAATCATAAGATAAAGCCTGCAATAATAAATATGTTGCCGACACTTCTTTAAAGTGTTGACAATTACAAAAAGCATCTTCAACCTATTTATATCTAGCACACTTTGATGCAACTGCCTTTGACTGATGGTCTTTATTGGTATTGCAAATGGTAGGCACAATTTCATTCATTTTGACATCTCAACTCGAAACCACTAGAACACAGGCCAAAACCGTTACTTTTGACAATCGAACTGTTCCTAGTTATTGTAGCACACATCAGTAGTAACAACAGTTCTTGATTATCTAATCGTGACACATGCCATGTCACAAGCAGTGTCTTACCTGTCGCACAATACAGCATTCTTTATGTTGGATGGTGTTATTTCCATTGTGTACCAACCCAAAGGGGCTGCAGGCATTACCATGCACAACACACCAAGACAAATTAATACAGAAGTCAGTTCTTTCATAGAAGTCAGGCAGTCCACACATTTAACTCTTAACTCGTAGTTGGCTTAATCCCTTTATGTTTATGAAATACCATTCTGTACAATGTGCCAACTTAAAAAATGATCAGACTTCAGCATAGCAGTGCCACATGGCTTAAGTATTAAATGAATTTGTTTCCCACAAAGATCTTAGACTTACATTTCATTAATCCTAGAATTCATGTTTGCACACCTCAACACTGTATCACCTGCCAACATTAATTACTAATACATAAAGAGAATTGAACAACTTTTACCCAGGCATTCCATTCTAGTATTTTATCATGCATATACTTCGCCCATCCTTGACTATGGACATGTTGTTTACAACTACTGCTGTGCCACAGAAACCACATCACACATGAGTCGACCAGTCTAGTANATTGCACTCGGAAAAAAAACTTTTGCCTGGGGGGTGCGGGCTTTGTGTGAGTGACGTCANAAGTGGAGGACTTTTAGGCCACCTTGGCCCACTTTGCCTGGCCCTGGGCACCAACAGTTAGGTGGTAGTATTTCGCTGAAGTTTTTACTGGAAACCAGGCTACAATTTGAGTCTTTTGATACTTTGGATGACCTGCTGGGGTTTCAGGTTCAAAAGTTGTGACGTAAGTTAGTAAAAATATTTGACTAATTAGCTAATTAGTTAATTCATTAATTTGTTTATTTTAGATCATAACTTTTGAACCAGA
>JGI24021J15306_10002939_pt1 | contig 18905 bp, 12 predicted proteins | sample Ectturendosymbi1_FD_15306 | JGI IMG/M metagenome (IMG submission 15306)
CGAACCCAGGGTGAAAACCACTGCTGTAGAGTTGTGGCGGAACCGTGGGACCGCGCATGGGCCTAGGCCTCCCACTTTTTTTCTGGAAGGGCCTGCCCGCCCCACTTTAAAATTCTGAATTTTGCCTAAATAACCTAAGTAACGCAGTTAGTATTGGGTCCATTGTTAAAGTAAATTGTTTAATGAAGAAATTTTGCTGAATGTTGCCAGTATTTTGGCAATATTATTTGTAATACATTGTTTGCAGTGAATTTGACAGGATTTCGTAAATGTTTGGCAGAACTCACCGCACGCAATCTGGGCACCCTTCTCGGGATTGCTTACCGCATTGGTGTTATCGAACAGTGTTGTCAGATGGTGTAATTTTGCAATCTTGTGTGTAGGAAACATTTCGTGCCACACCATCGAAAAATTGTTGTAATTCTGGTTAATTTCAAGCACTTTAACAACATTCTAAGTAGTGAAATTTTGTTGAATCTTATACGCAAAATGTAATATTTGACAGATCAATTTCAATTGTGTTTTCTTTTTGCATTGGCAACACTAATAGCAGTGATGTAGTCGAGACCGTAACCTTCGAGACCGAGATCTCATAAAACTTCGAGACCGAGAGTTCATCAAAAATTCCGAGACCGAGACGCGAGACTTGAAATTCGAGACCGAGACATCATTAAAAATTCCAAGACCAAGATTCGAAACTTAAGTTTTGTGGATTTCGCGGAAATTTTTCAAAACAATGTTGTCACTACCTCCCAAGTTGATTTTTTTCAAATTTCTCGCATTTTTCCGACCTGTTTCATTGTTTCTTACCTGCAAATACAATAGAGAAAAACTCGTTGAATTACAGTTTTACCAAACCATATCCTTGCAATATTCAGTCTCAAGTTTTACCAAGCCATATCCTTGCAATATTCAAAGTCTCAAGGACTTGAAATTTAATTTTTTTAACGTTTGCGACTATGGTTGCACAATGGGGCAACCATAGTCGAAAACGTTAAAAAAATTAAATTTCAAGTCCAAATAAACTCTCCCAAATCAACAACTCCCAAATCAAATACAGCTTTTCAATGACAAACAGTACGCAATTTCCTTCCATTAACTCACTCCAAATCTGGCCCTGATCCTGAATTTATGAAGCAATTTACAATCCGGATCCAATGCTCACCTCTGCCACACACCTGTGCTTCAGGGGTGAGCATTGGACTGGATTCGGACCATAGGCGTAGCCAGGGGCGGGCGAAAGGGGCCATGCCCCCCCAAATTTTTAGAAAATATCGTCATTTTGTGCTTTGAGAGACGTTTTTCTAAGCAAAATAGTGTTATTCGCCTAAAATCAAATACTTTGACCCCCCCAAATTTTTTGGCCCGCCCCAAATTTTTGGGCTGGCTACGCTACTGATCCGGATTATGCTGAATTTTGTTGAATCTAGATTGCATCCGGACTGGAAATTACTTCATAAATTTGTCAACTTCGCCAAACCGATGGTTTGCAGACGTGAATATGACGTCATATTTTGGCGTCACAAACAGCGTATATCCAGTAAGCATCAATGACCACCATACGCCACTGCTCAATACTACAGCAGAATTTGGGGGCACACAATCAAGCTGTCGCCCCGGGCATCACCAGACCTCTGCACGCCACTGATACCGTGACGTCACGAACACCGGCCGCCAAGTGAAAATGGCCACGTTTTGAACCATCAATGAACGCCCCACGAGAAAGGTCACCGTACGCCATTGAGTCCAATCACATTTATCATGTTGTAAGGCAATAATGTTTATTTAGTTACTTTTTTCACATAGGCAGTAATTTAGCACTTCTTTGCTTTTTCTTGACAAAAATCCAAAAAACGGGCAGAAATGTTTCCCGCCCCCAAACATTTTTGTTCCCCTACGACTATGTTTGCGTGTGTGATGCAACAACCGCTCTATTGATGCACCATGAATGCTTGATGATGAAATGATGACAAAACAATTGTCTTGAGAGATCCAACGTTATTTTGCCTCATCGGAGATTTTGTTTTTAGGTGATTAAAGCAGATTAGAAAATCGGTGATCTATCGCATTCGACAACTGGCCAATTTGTTTAATTGTGTTCTGACTTGCATTGATCAGAAATCTGTGGTAAAACATTGTCAATGTAAAGTAATTTCGATGGTGCGCTACCAGCAAAACAGCGACTTTTCTGTCCTATGTTCTACGCAATATTTTCTTTCCTTCACATTTAAACATAAGCATCAAAATAGTTGATTAGTGAATGCTTAACAGTTTGTTGTTACAGCACTCATGACGATTTGTTTCATTAGACCTGCCGCTTTCCATTAGTATAGGCCTATATGCCGTGGAAAACCACGAGGCAGTTCCAGATCACGTAGATCTACCGCCATCTAGCAGATAGCATAACACCTACACAGTGCACTTTTCCGAAGCTTCCGGCGATGATTGACGAAAATCTGCAATCTGCTTTACGACAAAAGCGACAGCGGTGGCACCAGAAAGTTTTATTTCGCAAACTGCAAGTCACAACGGCGCATGAAATGAATTCGTACCAAGCAAAAAGAAGTCACTTCAGTTAATCAATTAAACTTTAGCGGTAGATGCAGCAACGTGCAATGGCAAACGTGATAATGAAAAAGGAATAAGACTGAGGCACTTTTGCTAGAGCTCGGAAATCGCTTTTTTGTAACTGGAAAGAATGAATTCGAGGAACAAAATGCGAAAACAACATGGGAGTGTTCTTGGAAACGCGGAGCAAATTTTGTAGTCGTCAGTATAAGGTGACTGCAAAGAAATGACCGCTGCACCACAGATCCACAAGGCACAGTTTGATCGCGGAGTCAGGGCGCTTATATACAAGCTACAGTTCGCGAGGCGTTTGACGTGTTTGATTTGATTTTCAAGAATGACAGGCGCATGTTAAGTGATGCTTAAAAATTATGATGGGTTTTTGTTTGCAGACGTCATGTACAAATGTCCTGCATTATTCCCGCTCTATCGTCGTGCAAGCAAGTGGGTACGATTGATGCAGCTTTCATTAGACCGAAAATTTAATCAGCAGTTTTCAGGAATTGTGACAGCAAGCCACAGTTTTGATCAGTTCTTGTGCACATTTCGTGCAGGTTCTGTTTGGAAGGAAAACTGATCAAGTTTATCGTAAAAAAAATTGATCGCGAAAGTTTATGTGCAGTCACAACAAAATATTGTACAAACACAATAAATTTTTTTCATGTCCAAGTCGCATCGACCAAAGTTGGTATTTTTATCCGAAGCAAATGAGGTTTGTATATAAAGCACAAAGGAATTAATTAGCTGCTTACGTTAAAACGAAAACTTCAAGCCCTGCAATTTGACTTGTGCGCGGGTCTGCCTGACCTGTTCTACATATTACCAGCAGGTAATAACGCTCATGGTCAAAAAACGTCAAATCCACAGCTGTTGGATCCTAAAAAACTTGACCACAGTTGCTGCCAGACCCGCTTCGGAAAATTCTTATAGAAGCCACTGCGCTTCCAAGTTTGTTAAAGATAAGTTGAATGAAGGCGTTGTTTGTCATTTTTCGATACGAAAATATCTTTTTGAAGACAAGAATACAGGGCAGACATTGCGAAAGGAAAAGTGGACATTTGGAAACACTTTCGAAAAAGTGCGGTGCTGAGAAAAATTTGGTGACTTAATTTTGCTTTTCAGGTAAATTAGTAGATATTCCGTCGAATCTTACACAATGCTGATCTTATTTCCAAAAAGATTTTAATCACCATCAGCAATATCGGACAATGACCAAGTTTTCAGGACAAGCGATTGCCAACCCTACTGAAAAAAACTTCGAATGTGCCTGTGGTCGCGATTCCAGGAAATATTGATGCGGCACGAAAAATATACGCGCATACTGTAGTTTAATAAAACGGGTGGAAATGTAACGCAATTCCCAAACCTTAGTAAGTTCAAACAGTTTTTTCCAAAAAACAAAAGTCGATCACGTGGAAAACAAACAGCTCTTACATATGTAACTCGTATCACTGACCAGCAGGCTACGTTCGTTTCAACACTTGAATGAGACCACAGCAGCACGAACACTGTCGGAAAGATGTTTCTGCATAGACTAAGAAACAAACAACACACACTGAGCCACTACACCGTATTCAACGAAAGGCACTGTTTCGAACAAAGTTGCAGCTTGCGAATGAAGGCACTGATAATGACAATTTGGGTACTTGAGCTCGTATTAGCAAGAAGTTTGAACTTGCCACTTTTATTATAACATGTCTTGGCGGGTAGCAATTACCCTTCCACCTTTCCACCCGTTTCTCTTGTTTGCCACTAGCTAACATCAGTCAAGGGCATTATAAAGCTATTTGGCTGTATGACATTAATTGTTGTGATTGGTCTAACAAATAAATACAAGTGCATGTTAGTAATTGTGCACTCACCGCACGAACGAAGATTTTGCGTTGACTNACGAGTTGAAAGCTGTTGCTGACGTCTAGCCAAGGTCAAACGAGGTTAGATGGCGCCCAAGGCAAGAAGCAAGTTTGGCGCCCATGTTCGAACCAGAGATCTTTCGGAAGCAAATATACTATATTGAAAAAAGTACTTGCGACATTGTCGGGACTTTTCGGCGCCCACTGCAGTGATTCGGCACCCGGGGAATTTTGCTCCCCCCCTTGCCCCCCTCGTTACGCCCCTGCGACTAGCGTTTGTTTTTTTTCTTACGCAGCTGGTCTTTAGGTTGAATAACGAAGTTAACCACTTCTAAATCAAGAGCCAGTGGGACTGACTACTTACAGCGTATGGTCACCTTTGTAAGAAAAATTTAGTCGATTGTGCGGTTGCAGGATTTGGATGTAGAAACACTGTGATCGACGGAATTTCATTTAAAGTGTAATTTTTGCTTCGCACTATGCTCATGAAGAAAAAACAACAGTACTGTTATCAATCTTCAAGTCAATGTAAAGCAAACTGCACCTTCTTCGCAACTTGCCGTATCTTTTTTCCAACCACTTCAAAAAATATTTGCTTATTTACAACACTTCTGTGACCAATGGACCATTTGCTGAGAGAAAAAATCGCAAACGCACACCACTTGTTGCTGTTAATAGTTAGTACAAAAAACGGCAACTTGCAAAGTGCTTCACTCAAAGCTGAAAACGTAAAAATCGCTAAAGAAAACAGTTTTGCACGCAAAATATTGTCCATTTCAAAGTTGCAATATGCAACAAACTCGCCGAATTAATCGCATTTGCGTGGGAACTAAGCGCTCCAAGCGGCTTGAGCACAATTTCGTTTCGGCTCGAGATGAAAGCGTCGTTATACTATTTCCGCGGTTGTGACTTCAACCTTGGCTTCTTCGACAGACTCGTAGATTTTGACGCCGGTTTTTTCGATATCCATTCGTTTAAGCATCGCTTTGTGATGCCGCTGCGAAACAAACAAAAAAATTGTATCGAGCGCTGTTTCCTGTCATTGCGCAGCTGATTCTTGTTAACTTGTTGGTGAAGCTCTTGCCCTTGTTGGAAATGATTAAAACTGAAGAACCAAAGTTGTGTGTTTAAAAGCTTGACTCAATTAAAAACCGTTTTTTGAATTGACCATTGTTTTGCTAACGAATTTCAGAAAACACGGGTACTGTTTTTTGGCCTGAGATCCGAGAAATAGCCACAGCACAATTTTTTTACCGCAGATAACATCAGTAAAGCCGCAAATATACGTAGTAGATTGAAGATGCTACAAAGATGAAAATTTGTATGAAAATTTACGCAATATGAAGCATAAAACAAAAAGAAATGAAATAAATTTATTTTTATTATTTGTCGGGAGGCATTCCCAAACGTTGCCTCACCAAATCTCGGCAAAACCTCTCCAGGACAGAAGAGACAAACTACAATCGAATTTTCGAATACAGGGCTTACTTGCAGACCGCAGAGCTTCAGCACAACGTTGGCTTTGGCGAGTCTTTCTGCACCGTGTACGAACGCTTCCGCGCCGCTGAAATCGAGGTTTGTCAGCTTCGAACAATCCACGACCACAACAGAACAAGTGTTGCCTGATGAAGGCCATAGGTTAAGCAAAGCGTTTATGTCAACGAAGGTTCCTGAGGCGTATAGTAGTATAGGCTACGTGGACGCAGGTCCGTCGCCATGTTTTAAAGTTTGGGGGGAAAAATACAATTTTAGGAAGGCAAGATGTTTGTTTTAATATATGTTCAAAACAATTTTTTCTGGGCACTACAAAATTTGGGGTGCACTGCCCTCGAATGACCCCAGTGGCTGTGGACCTGTATGGACGACTTTCGAAGCTGTTGTGCCAGATTTTCCGAACTGCAGGTGTGCCCAGCGGCACGTTTTTCCCTATTTGGGATTCGTCCTACGAACTTCGAAAACATTTGCCCTTTTGGTGCTTTAAGCCTGAACATAGCGCAAAGGTTTCGAAATAGGAAGTACATAAATATTTTTCTATAACCGGTGCTGTTGCAAACATCTGCTTCAAAACGGTCAGGAACTCTTTGCTTTGTCTCAGCAAATGTTATTGAAACTCAGCAGGTTTTGAGATTAATTAAAGGTTTTGCACAGTTTTTACTTAAATCGCAAAACGCAACCAGTCATGGCAGGTGACTTACCGTCTTCGATTAGTCCTTGCAGCTTGTCTTCCATGTATTCCGCCCCCGGAAAGTCGAGACCTCGCTTAATACGAATGATAACCACGCCATCTTTCTTTTCCGTTTTGGTGTGGGGCCTAAACAGAGGGAGCGTGGGTTATGGAAACAATTTTCTTACGTTCGCTGAACGGCTTGTCAGGCCATAGATAACGACAAGACATTTGTGGCGACTGATAAGTTTTTTCAAACTGTGGCGGGGGGCCAGTGCTTTTTACTTGAGATTACATGTCGGGTTTCTGCCAAAATCGACCGTAAAAATGCTATTGCCTCCCCACAATTCGAAATTTCATTTTATTTTATTTTTTTGTTTTACGGTAATCGAAGACAGACCGGAGCCTGGAATGCTATCTGCCAGCACCAGCAGGAAACCGGAAACATCATAACAGAACGCAAATAAAAAAGACGCAAAAGGATATTAGGCCCTCAACGCGAATGATACGAGACAATACAACTACACCAAAGCAATTGAGAGAAACTTGCAAACCCCATCATACAACTGCAAAGAGGAGGAGCGTTTTAGTTTGTCGTGACCAAATAAAAGAATGCTGACACCATGAGGCTTGACTGAGGGCATTCAGTTGGAATTGAGTGAATAACTGTTCTTCTAGCTAGGAGAATATTTCAAATAGAATTTAACATAACCTGACGTGAAGCAGTGATTAAGTCACATTCGAGCAAAATATGACACTCAGTCTTCAAAAGACCACACGAGCACAAGCGATTAATGTTTGTTATCTGGGTTCAGTGATATCTGGGTTGCGACTGTGACGCAAACGAAGCACACACAGCCAGGACATGGCACGCGGATTCACGCCACAGGGATGCAGTGCTTGATGCGACTCTCTACAGATTGAAGCAGTTACTATGGATCGAAACAAATTTGGTCCAAATGATTAACAGATGTGGGTAGAGAATTGAAGCTTTTAGGGAAAATGAACTAGGATAAAATACGGTTCGACATGAAGGAAGTTGACCGTTCCCACCATGACGCAGTGAGTGATTATTTATATTAGATATCGGAAAAGTTTGGTGGTAGATAGATCGGCAAGAAATGTAGGATATGGTCCAAAAAGAAATTTGTGGAAAATATATAAAATGTGACAGTTTCGTCGAAGGGCAGAGGTGTCGATAGACCATCTAAGCTTTTCGAGTACGAAGTGGTTTGCAAACAACCTAGGATGAGTTTAGCAGCCGACGTTTGTATATTTTTTAAGCGACAACTGACTGCAGCAGAGATATCATTGCAGGCAACATCACCGTGATCAAACAATGTTAGAATGTAGGAGATGAGAAGTGCGTACGTTGGCACGGATATAATCTAAGCTTTCAAGAGCGTTCAGTCTTGTGATAGCTTTGTAACACAATGATACCATAAGCAATGGCGTAACTTACAGGGGACAAGGGGGCGAGTCGCCCCCCCTGGGCGCTAAATGTAGAAACTGGGCCCCTAAATGCAACCTAAGTGTACAATCTGGGCCCCCTCTAGATGACATTTTGATATTTAGTATTTTTTAGGTTGTTGTTTTTTGCGTTTTTCGAGGTGTTTTCGTTTTTTTAGCTAGTACAGAGATCCGCGACATCCAGAAATTCACCATCATTTCTTAGCCATTTTCTGAGTTTTGACTAGTGGGCCCCCTGCAGTGACCAGTTGGACCCCTTCAGCTAAGCTTTGGATTATTCAAATCGTTGACAGAGCACTATGACGTTGGTAGGGACACTTTGAGGGGTACGATAGAACGGTGTCGTCAGCACAGAGGGAAATGGAAGTTTATATATTTCTTGAAATGTCGTTAACATATACCAGAAAAAGCAGAGGACCGAGCACGGAACCTTGTGGAATACCACAATTTGTACGTAAGATGTCAGACGTGACATTAGAAATTCGTACAAACTGAGATCTGCCTATTAGGTAAGATTCCATTAAGTTCAAAAAAAGGTCCGCTTGCACCCAATTGTCGCAGCTTAAAAAGGAGGCCGGAATGAACAACTTTGTCAAATGCCTTGGAAATATCTAGGAATACCACACTAGATGAATGACCATTTTATTTGGCGCGGAGCAGTCTGTGAGACACTTCAAGCAGATTAGAAGTGGTAGAGTGATGCTTATGGAACCCGGAATTTCGACTGTAAAGCAGATCGTTAGATTCTAAGTTTGTGTACAAATGGTTGTGTAGTAGTCTTTGGAATCATTTTAATGCTGTTCTCAGCCAGACCAGATGTTACGATTAGGCAATCTTCTTCAACAAATAGCAGTTTTTCTTCCTCACCTTGCATGTCCGGCTAATAAAATTACGATGGACAGACCGACTCCAGCCATGATGCCGTACGCGATGTCCCAGAAGCAAAGGAAAAAAGTCACAATGAGAGGCAGGAGGTCTAATTCTGTTGGTGAAAGAAAAAAATCAAAACATTGTGTTCACTTGTTGACAAATGAATAAAGACACAGCAGTTTACTACCTTACGTGATTTAGCCCCACATATGTTTTCAAATTCAAATAACATTAGCATTTCAAAAACGATATTCACACGCCAAGATCATATATCAACACATATTCGAAGTCCTCATCACTTGGCTAAAAATAGACTTTGATAGTAGTTTAGTTGCACATGAAATATTCCCGATGACTTGCTGAAAGCAACGAGTATCCAGAATATCAAAACCAAGCTAAACTTTTTGTTTACAGGCCATTTAAAAGCATGTATCGCAATACTACAGTAGAACGAAACCTTCGAGACAGAACAGCAGTGCCAGTGCTTAAAGTGAAAAAGTGACCTTTATAGAAATGAATATGCAGGTCGTTGCATATTGGTGAAAAAAGCAGCACAGCAAAAAATCGACTGGTAGAATGACATTTTTCTTTTATATTCGAAAGGGTGAAGAAATACGAGTTATGTCCAAAGCACTCAAGCATTTAGAATATGTCCAACTAACAAAAATCATTGCAATTGTTTTCATCTCAAGTATACGTCAAAAATAATTGCATAACAGTAACAAAAAGTTTTAGAAAAACACAGAATATTTCAGCAAATTTATTGTTGTGATATGTGATTGCGAATCGTTTTTTTACTACAACTGCAGTTCTGATGAGTTTGGGCCATCATACCGCAACTGAATAGAAAAGTAATCAAATCGTACGCAAGTTTCTGAAACACGCTTTGAAAACAAAAACAAAACTTTTTCGCTCACTGTTAATGTGCCAAATGTGCTTCATGGCAGCAAAGTCAAAGAGGTTGATGACTGCCATGATTATCACAGCACCAAGAGCAGCCGCAGGAATGTATTGAAAGGCGCGTGACAAAAACTCCAGAGCGAGCAACACGATCACACCAGTAACTATTCCTCCTAGTGGAGTCATGACGTTGCTTTGATTGTTAACGGCAGATCTACAGAAAACAAAGATGAAGGTGAAAATGGTGTTCTCCTGCTTTTGTTGGAGGGGAACTTAGATTTAGTAATCCACACGAAATAACGATATTGAAACCAGCACGCTCACCACTGAGGTAGTTTCAGTTGTGGTTAAAGGGTGTGTACAAGAGTACTCGAAAACAGCTCTTTAGGGCAATCCTTTTGCGGCTTTCCAAACGAAAGGACAACCCTATACGTCTGCACTCCACGGCCACACCAAGCGTTCTCCCAACCGAGATCCAGCATTGGTCAGAGATCCGACGATGAAGTAACATATTCTAATGGCCAAATCATATTATCACAAATATTCTTTGCTATGTTATCGTGAGTTCAGCTTCATAAAGACGATTTTAAAGCAACACATTATAAAAGAGATTTTAACAAACATACTGTTGATCCCTTTAGTTTCAATTTTTGTACCATTCCTAGTTTTTATATAGCATTCAATACTTTAAAAAATGCTTTTGTTGTCTATACTCGTGAACGGATGTTTTCCTATGTAAAAAAAACACAAACAAACCTTCCAAAACTTCCAGTAATGGGGTATGCGCTCACAAACGAAGAAAGAAAGTTCCCAACTCCAATGGCTAATAGTTCCTGAGTGGGGTCCACTCTATAATTGTTCTTTCGTCCTGTAAGACAAAAAGCAGTGGTTGCGATTGATTTCGTTGTTAAAATAATTCGTTCGGGCAAAGGTTTGTCAGAAATGTTTGAAATCTAGAAAAAATTGGATATTGACAACATCACTTGGAAAAAATGGGTAAAAACCGGGAAAGCACATGCGTACATGGCTAAATTTACATGTGCCACCAAGGAGGGAGGTGATGAGCTGATTGAGGTTAATTTTCAATAAATGGTGATCGCAAACGGCAAAAAATTCAAGAACTGCAAAAAAGCAAGATATCTGATAATTTTTGAAAAGCATCATGTTATCCATGAAGCTTAAAACCTGTTAACGACCGCGGAAACGCACACATTCGACTTTTGAGAGAATTTCGGACATTGATCGTCGACCGATTGCGCTACAGAGTCAGTGAAGGCATAAGACGCGGATTCTTGTGCACATTCTGATAAACAAAGACAGGTGCCCTTTGTTCTTAAAAGTTTGTCATTGGTCACAGGGACGCCGTGGTGACGTCATACTGCCGGGCAAAGTTTCAAATGCAAAAGTACCTGTTTCTTGTTTATCCGAATGTACACAAGAAACCGTCTCAAAGTCACTGCAGCGGTCATAGGTGGTCCTTATTTAACTAATACAAACTTGTCACGCAACTTACCGAATGCTTTGGCAATCGCGATTGCTTCCAGAAAGCCCATCAGTGGAATTACAGCAAGAGCGCTTCCCAATGTTGACAGCAATTCGGGAAACTGAACAACTGTGGTTGAGTTCGGGACGGCGTAAGTGAAGTCGAGCAGTTTGAACGGCGGAACGCCGCCTTCTATGTGGTCGGTCAATGTCAGCGGGCGCTCCGCTACCGGCAATTCAATGTCGGTGATGCCATAAGCGATACCGGCGGCAACGACCACGACAACAGCGTTTCTACCTGCGTCATAGATGCAAGCAATGTTGCAAGCTGATCAAGCGCTGGGCTGGTGCACTGAAACTACACGTGGTTTAAAAGGTTGACTAAAGTTTGATTTTTCTTAATTGTTACCTGTTCCGAATATCCAAAGGATTTTCCTCAGCACTTTCTTGATAGTACTGTCCTCTGCGGAGTTCTTTGACGTCGACCATCGGTTTTTAGAATATTTCAAGACGAACAATAAAATCATGCAGCTCACTCCCAAAACCAAGTCAAAGACTCTGAAATATGTAGGCATTATTCACAATGTAAGCAGTGCACATGTCAAACCATTTTTTTTCTTGTTGTCAAAGAGTCAGAAGAAAAGCATCGTCAAGCAAGAATATATTTTGGAAGTAACTGGGTTACTGAATCGTTTCAAAGATTACTGTAGATGCAGAGCTTTCAGGAAAAAGCCTTTTAGAATACGTTGGGAGTGAACTACTTACACATAGATACAGTTCGCTCTTTTAGGAAAAAAGTTGTTGCGGTAAGAGCTTGACGCTTATTAGCAAAGGCCCTTACATATACGTATTTGTTAGAATCCGAATTTGATTTGGGATTTGTACCCAGGCTTAAATCAGCTTGAGGCTACAGTAATTTCAAACTAATCAACCGTTCACAGTCCAAGGAAGCTAAACAAAGCCTGTTGCAGTGAGCACAGACTACCGTAATGAAACGAGAAGGAGATCCATATCTTTGCGCTTAAAACTTTTTCGGTTGTTTCAAAGATTGCATTATATGAATGTTTTGCAGACATTCCACATTAGTCACTGGTACGCGTGAAATCTAAGTAGCACCCGCGATTGAAATCCTGCTTAGAACAAATGTGCGCAAAGAATCTTTTGACAACCATCGTTCCTACAAACATAATACTCAGGAACCTCTGAATATCAATAAGCCAAACTCTGCTGGGCGAAAGTGGAAAATTTCCATGCTCGGTCTACAAATAATCTAGTAATGGCTACGCATTACGCCAAAGCTCCACGTCGCTCAAACAGTACAGCAACAGTGCTAAGCAGCAGAAGCATTCGTTCAAAATCACAAGGCCTTGTGTTGAGAATACCAAAACGTAACTATCCAGTCAACAAAAAATGAAAATTTACCCAGTGTAAACCTACAGAACAACCTGGTTCCAGGAAGAATTGTTTTTTCAAACGACAACATTAGGGTAGTTATATGTAATAAACATTTACCTGGTACTTGCGATGTTTCGGAGCAGTGTATAGATGGTTTGGAAAAAACCCCGGGGTGTTTTAATGCCAAATATTTTCTGAAAAAGGCGAAAGCAGGAGTGCAGTTCTTTTTTAAGATCAACAGGTAGACGAACACACCTCAGACAAGAAGACAATTTTCGCGCAATCAAACTGAAATTATTAAAAACGCAAAATCCAATTATTTTTATGAAACCATGCTGGACGTTCCAAACACATTGAATTTCGTTCACGATCAAAGTAAGTGTTTTCAAAGCGTTTCATTCCATTTCAAATTTGATTTTGTTCTATCTTGAAATTACACAAGAAAATTCAAATCGATTAAAAGTTGTTCAGGTGCATTCACAATGCGATTAAACATCACAATGCGATTGAGCATCACAATGCGATTGAGCATCACAATGCGATTAAGCATCACAATGCGATTTCTTTTGAGAAGTGTAGCTCTGAAATATCATTGAATTTTTTCATATTCTTTATGCTATATTTAAAAACGTTTTCTGTTGGTTTTCGCCGCAGTAGGTTCGGCGGACATAAAATATCCATTTAAATGTCTGTCTGTATTTTTAGCAACACAGCATAAGTTTTAAAAGTCTCAGATGACGAACCGTTGGATTCTAGTTACTTTTCTTGCTTTCAGCTTTATGTGAAATCACCGAACAGATGAAATAAGAAAAAAATGCAACCAGCAAATTATTTTGTTTTCTTTGATAGAACCACATGACACTCTACTTTCACTTTGACGACCAAAGACGTAAATGATTCCTTGTTAAACTTGTTTTGAGTAAAGATCTACTTTGAAGGATGAAAAAACAAATGTTTTTACCGTATATTTTTTAATAACGCACGTAGCTTCACTTCCTTATAAACCATCCTTTAACTTTGATAAACGACTTTTTAACAATAAGATTGAAGGTTACAGCCATTCGGATGCAGGTCCAGCGGTCGTTGGTTTTCTGGAGTGCACCCCTGTATCCCCTAAATCCAACAGATATACTTCCTTTCATTCCAGGGTATTTACCTTCAGTTGCGTCATGCTGATGATGATCGCCGCAGCGGAAGTGAAACCGGATATGACGGGGTGGGTTACGAAGCGGACAAGGAAGCCCAGTTTAAAAATGGCCATCAGTATTTGAATAATTCCGCAGGTGAATGAGAGGAGGACCGCCAAAGTGACGTTTGTCTGCAAATAAAACAAGCAAGGAATGTCTCAGCTTCGTTATGAAAACATAAAGATGAAGGACACGCCGAAAAGTGTCCAATGGGAGGTTCGAACATTATAAAACCCTCACTGCAATGCGTCAAGTGATTCGCAACTACTGCAACTCTCTGGTCAACAACGTGTTGCTTCAGCTCTAAATGCGGACGTTTTTCGTTTTATTCCGTGGTTTCCAATTTTTGCTTGGTCAATGGTTGATGCGGCATGACAAGTCCCATTTAACGTATAAAGATGGGCAGTTTATGTAAATGAGCAGTTTATTCAAATTTTTGCAGCTTGCTTTCAGTAAAAATTGTTTCGCTGGCAGCAGTGGGCGTCGGAATGATCTTTTCTACGGGGGACCGACAGACAATTTTCCCCAGGGGTGGCCAAAAATTTTTTTTCCAGGGGGGACCAACAGTGGTTAAATTTCCTTTTACCAATACTGAAACTAAAAGAAAAACATTTTTCTAATAAAGTGTTAGTAGCAAAATATCAAATTTACAAATCCAGGAGTGGGCCTTGGATCTTCCTTGTTCCCCCTCTCTTCCGACGCCCATGGTTGGAACTGTTTGAACGCAACATCATAAAAGATGAAATCAATGTTTGAAGCGCAGCTGTATCAGCTCAAGAAGAAGGTAATATTTTTTTAATTATGATGAAATGTAATTTGTATCAGCTCGAGAAGAAGGTAATATTTTTTAATTATGATGATGAAATGAAATGAAAATATTTTTAATTATGATGAAATGTAATTTGCAATAAGTTAAGCATTCACTAATTTAACGTTCAATCAATCCACAAAAGTAGGCCAATTGTTACGACTGAACGATTTTATTCTTCTTTTCATTTGAAATTGCGTGACTATGCTAACCATCCCCCATTCTGTCAGCAGAAGCGTAGTATCATTTGCAAACATGAACCTGCAACCAATTCGTTAAGTTTATGCTTTCGTTTCGACAGAGAAAGGTAATTAAAAAACGGTTTCCGCAAGTTTCGATAAAATAGACGAAAATCTGCTTAAAAGACCAACGTCAGCAAACAAAGGGTGAATCACGTAGTCCAGTCATGCGTTAACAACCCGGGAAAAATAATGGACCCTGTTTGGGTCTTGAGTGCAAGAATGGGAGTTGATGCATGACGACAGCATTTGGCACCCAAACCTACGACTGCAAACGTTTGACGAGAGCAAGCTTGGTCGTTGCGCAATGCACACGCAAACGCACACGTGCAAAGCATGAGCAGCGCTGCTTTAATCCCAACAGCCCTTTGATGAACGCTCAGACAACGCACTGTGTCCCAAACAAAGAAACTGGTGGTCTGACTCTTTGGAAACAATTGAGAGATCGTTTATTATTCGTTATGTACATGCGCGCAAACTTCTTTTGAAGCTAGTTTCAAAGCGGTTTTTCAACATTGATTTATAATTAATTAATGGTGTTCTGAGGAACAAAATACGCCTGTTCTTTGCTTGCGCATAAAGCATCACATAGTCTCGACAAAGGCGGCGCAGTCAAATCTATCAGCAATTTTATTTTTTTTTTAAACTAAGATCTGCATTTATTTGCCACAGTTAGCCCGTGCAGGCTTCGGCCTCGAGCTGTTGAGAAATGAAATCGATTTCTTAGGCAATATATGCATTCGTATTATGTCGTCTATAGGTGGTCATACGCTTGGTTATTGACTCTGCGTTGATTGATTTCAGACCAAGTGGAGAATTAATTTGTTGCAAAATGAAATAAAGATGTCTTTAGTGCTGAACTTACTGCACAAACGCTATTTAATTAAGCTTTGATAAATTTAGTGGTTATTGTTCTGCTTAAGCCTCCAAAATCCATTTACAAGCTTTAACAACTTGCAGTACGAGTATAAACCTGGTAAAGATAATTAATCTGAAATCGGTTTAGTTACCATTGGAAGTGCAAATAACGTTCACTCCCTGGAGGTGCAAAAGACATTCCTAAATGTTTGTTCACGAGGTATGTTTTGCAGTGCTGTTCACAAAGTTTTCGCAAAACAAGTTGCAATGCAATATGCGTTATGAAGAACTAACAGTCACACTCGACCCACGAAATAAGGAGAAAGACACTTTTAGAAGTTTTGTTTGGATGGGAAAACATGGCTTACCGTTAAGTAAAAGCTGATATTATATGTGTCATCTTAACAATACACAACCGTTTTTAGTTCTTTGCAAAGAGGAGGTAGACTTTTTTATTATTTAGAAAAATTACTTTAATTGGTTCTGCAGTATACGGCAATATTCAAATTTATTTGCGGTGTGCACACGACTTTGTATCAAAAAAGCAACTTTTTCTGTTGTAGAATTGTTGACTGCCAGTGCCAACCTGTTACGTTCTTTTCTTGAGTGAGTAATTTTGTAATCTTTTGCTTTACTTCTGAATTCTGTTTACATAAGCTCGCCATTGCAGGGAAGTGCACACCTTAATTTAATGATAACATTGTCCAGTGTATATCTGCAAATAGCGCTACTTGCAACAACTTTCTACGCGCTTATTGCACGATGCCTGTTTTTTCCCTTAGGATAAAGTTTCACAATGCGTTCTAAAGCTGAAAAGCTTTTTTAGTATGTCAGCCCTAAGGATGCTTTTTATTTTATTTTTGATACTTTTTTCATTTTTTGCGAGTTATTGTTTTTTCCAAAACTATCTACAGCAAACAATGCACTCTTAAATATACTTCATTAGCCCTTCAAGGCTGAGCAATAGATGAAAAACAAGCAAAGATTTAAAAGAATAGGAAACGGACTCGCAGCACGAAGACTTTACCGTGTGATCTCCATCCGAGTGCGACCACCTGTCATGAGCATATTCGGCAACCAGTATTGACATGATGGCTGTTGGTCCCAGGGTTAAATCTTTCGAAGTTCCCATGAGGCAATATAAGAAACTTCCAATGAATGCGCTGTACAGCCCATACTGAAAAAAATATGAATCAACAAGAGTCTTCAACACGTTAACTGCAAATCCGTGCGATTATGCGCATAGTGCAAAATGTTTTCACAAATAGGGTTGAAATGAAAAATCCAATCCACGGTTAACATCGTGACCTTCCATCAACATACGAAGTAAGCTGTTTTATAAAGTTATTTTACTGCAATGGAAATCATTATTTGGAAGTGATTTTGGTGCTGAAACAAAAGCAAGCAGCAGCAGTCAAATTTTTCTACGCAGTTTCTGTTATCCATTGATTACCACTGAGCGCTGAACATGAACCACACTTTATTGCGTGATAATAAATATTTGATCGGTTCTTCATGCAACAGTCAAAGAATTTTCCCCAATTGTTTTTAGTGCTTTCTTCAGTTTCCATTAAAGTCTTTTTTACTTTTTATGGGTTATCATCAATAACTTTAAAAGACAACCGACACTCACATGGATTGGTTAGAGAGATAGCTTTGAAAAAGAGTTGTGTCCCTGTGAGGCACCTATCATTGACCGCGAAGACGATTCCTATTTTAATAGCAACTGCCCAACGTTTCAATACGAAATTAATTTCCGTTACTACTTGCAAAACCAACGACCTTGGCGCTTGAGATGTATGCAGCACTTTACCTTTTAATGTTAAAACCAGTTTGTAATTCTCAAGCATCCGCTTTAACTACCGCGTTGCCATCGGCAGTGAAGCATTCTAAACACATTCACAAATCATGTGCTGCAGTCGGCGGGTCTTCCGACGACGACGGATAAGCGGCGGCAATGAAAAGTTTTAAGTGTTGAAAGGTATCTTTTATCAAAAGGAGAAATTCGTTCCAATTGGTCCGTCGCGCGTGGCGGATTTATCACGTTAAGCGGGTGATTCAAAACTAGCGCATTTCAATGCACGCTTCATCATTAAACGAAAGCTTGTGGAGCCTCATGGCCAATCAGTTCGGAGTGCAGAGGTCACCTGCAACAACGGCTTGCTGGAAAAGATTTAGTTTCAGCAAAGGATGTCGATCGAATGAGCAAAGTTTGAGTTAAATGCCAACTACTTTTATGTTTTGTTTTTTTATCCCGTGGAATGATATTACGCCGAATGGTAAACGTTGCTACATTTGCTATATAAATAGTTCCATGAAGTACTGTTGTTATCTCTTACCTAATTTGCTTTTGTTGCGTTCACTGCAAATTGTTAGTATTTTGGGCATTAAAGTCTCGTTTGGTCTCCGATTGCATTGCGAACATTGCAAATCATGTGTTTACGGAGAAGTTTACTAATTTCCGTTCCCATGCGTGAATAGTCACAGGGACTGAAAATCCATTTCCCGAATGCGTGAGTGCACATATCGTTGACAGCCTGTTTGATTTTTGTGACACATTGTAGCGCTGCACTATTCCACAACTGTCGTGACGCATTTCCATTTCCAGCTATCACATCGTATATTTAAACATACACACGAAATCTGGAAACATTTTATGTGGCAAAGTTAAACCAATAGTATCTGGTGGCTTCAATTTCCCTACATTGTATTTTGCTTCCATTAAGCGTCTAAATGCATTGCGTATATGCTCAACGCAACAGACTTATTCTCATTTGTATTAACTTACTGTTCCCTTCGCACTACCAGTAATTTCGCCTTGGCAAGGACTGCAGTCAAAATGCCCCCAAGTCCTTCGCAGCTTCCCAAACGCCAAACATTTTACGAATCGATCAACTTGGAGCTTACCACAACAGTATGCAGCAGTAATAATTATCATAGTAACCGCGTTAGAGCCATTTATGTGTATGTTCTTCGCTAAGACGGCACATCTACACGCGGTCTTTCATCTGTCTGTGCGCTCCGTTGTAGCGCCATGTGTGCGTGAGTTGTACTTAGTTGTGCGTGTGTGTGCGAAGACACTACACGATAAACTTGAGGTTAGGTTGTTTG
>JGI24021J15306_10002940_pt1 | contig 18902 bp, 14 predicted proteins | sample Ectturendosymbi1_FD_15306 | JGI IMG/M metagenome (IMG submission 15306)
CCTAGAAATGTTTAGTATTTTAACAATTTCGTGTAAATGAATTAATGTAAGATGTAATTACACAAAACGGCTAAAAAGCAAAAAGCATTTGCTGTAATTGAGAATTTTATCCCGATAAGCTTTAGGCTACAAACCAAGCTTATCTCTTGGATCAAAACATCAACTACAAACGTTTGGAGCTTACTTGCATTTTGTGTAACAGAAATGATTTACTTAGAACCAAGGTCATACTTTTTAATATTATGCTTTGCGTACAACTCAGACAAGTAAACGCAAAGTCGCAAACATAGAAAATTGTTACATCTTAGTTGCTTTTTTCGTAGGAAGTTACTGCGCACCAGACCCCTAACATTGTAATTGAGCTTGGCGCTTAGACTGCTGTAGAATCCACGTCAGCGTGCATAAAGAATTTGTAAATTGTAGCAGGGATTGGGCGTTTGAAATATAAGCGTTATTTGGCAGTTTTTTGAATTTTTTAACAGGAGTACCGCATACTAATCTTGAGCGAGTTTGTTGCGTACCGGTATTCAATACCATCAATAGCAGTGATGGTGTCTCGATACTTGATCTCAAGGCCAGGAATGCAGGGGGGTACAAGCGCACGGAATGGGACATTTCGGCGATGCACGTTTAGGCGATGGACTTTAGATCAACGTTGTTGCTTTCAAATTTTTGAACTTTCCCACAGTGTCAAACTTGCTCAATTGCTGTAGGAAAATTTGTACTGTTGGTATTCATGGCCAAGGTGGCCAAGAAAACTTGTCAGACGTCCAAAGAAAAAGCTTGCTTGGCATTTGATTATAAGTATGTGAGTTGGAGTTTGCCTTTGAGCAAACCCTGGCATCCCGCTCCGACAAACACGTGTTCGCGTTCGCCCAGAGGCAATTTCTGGCACCCCGCTGCTAGAACAGGAGTTCGCACTCGGGGAAGCAACTGTTGGCAAGGGATTGGAAGTACGAATAGATTCATACACCGATAGGCAACCGAAAGAAAGAACGAATATACTCTTAAATTCGCTGTGAAATGCAATCAAAATAACTACGCGAAAGCTTGAAGCAACATTTGCTGTCCAGGCTTAACTTTTGTGCAAACTCACAAACGCCTCATGCCAGCAAAAAGAAGCGTTACAAGCCATATTTCCTTCCACACACGGTCACGGTCGCACTAAGCTCTTCCAAACTTCCGGCGGAAGAGAAAACACACCTGCCCTCAGGATGACAACAAAAACGCTTATCAAGCATACATCCTTTGCAGTCTAATCATTGAAGTATTTCAAAAACACACTTTTTTCGTATAAAACATCTGCGACCACCAGCGCCGAAACGTCCCGTCGCCGACATGTCCTAGACCCTCAAGCGCACCCCCAAAAGTTTTGATTTATCAAAAATCCGGGCAAAATCTCTGAAAATACGGAAAAAATCCCGCACAATTTGGGCACAGATGTTTCGACACCTTTGTTCCCATTGTGCGACGAATGAGACTGACTGTCGAAATACATCTGAATTTGGCTTTTTTCTTCTCCATAATACACATGAAAACCTTTTTTGTATGACTTCCAAAAAACTCTTCATCAATTTGGAGACACAAATTTTTCGGGTAAGTTTGAGTAAATTCGGAAAGAATTATTCGCACCCCCAAAAATTTGCCTGCCTCTACACCTAGTAGTCTCGAGACCTAGTGTATTTTTGTGAGTCTCAGTCTCGAAGGTTTCAGATCTCGTCTCAGTCTTGAAGGATACGTGCCGGCCTACGATTAAGACCAGGCGCAAAATATCCTGTCTCAAACTATGTAACATTTTACATAATTTTGTGACAGTTTTACCGATTTTGCGTATGTCAATATAATCGATTGTTATTTGGTTGATTTTAAATCAAATTTAAGCGTTATCCACCTTTAAATTGCCAAGATCAGGCAACATTAAGTTTCAAAATTTTGCAACTAAAGGTCAAAATTTTAATATGCTGCCATTTTGGGTCTCAAATCTATTGTTTTGAGACTTTGAATACTCCAACAATATGGCTTAGTGAAACTTCTTTAATTCAAATTACTTTTTGTCTGTTGTATCAGCAGGTAAGAAATTACATTAGCAAGTATGAAAAATGCCGAAAATCCGCAAAATTTCAACTTCGAAGTGGTGATGACACTTCTTAGAAAATTTGCAGAAACATTTCGGCATAATCTGCAAATTTTCGAGTCCCGGACTCTTTGAAGAAGTCTCGGTCTCGACTACGTCTCTGCTGTCTAGTCAGTGATTGGTGAGGTGTGCAGGGTTCTTGAAAATCGTAGAAGCAATTAACGTACAGCAACATCAAGCGTGAAACCAAATATTACAACAATCATGCACCAAAAGAAGCTGTTGCTGAAGTCACATTACAAACATGTTATCAAACACAGAAAAAATTGCAACGTACAAACGTACCTGATGTTATTCGTGTGTTTTTTTGTTTTGTTTTTTTCAATGCACAAATCAGTCCGGCCCGCGGACACTGACAAGGTCGCGAATTTGGCCCAGCATCTAAAAAGTTTGGGGACCGCTGCTCTACACAAAGTCACTAGCAGTGTGGTTCAAACTTGTTGAGATTTTTCTACGAGTAAACTCAGCAAATGCCAGCAGCGCCTCGAGGGAATTTCTGCAAGGCGGAACAATAGTCTTATGGTGCCTGGGCCCGGTATACCATTTTCTGAAGTTGCTAAAAGCTTTCTTAAAAGTTCGACTTCCAGCAAATCTACCTATCTTGAAACTCGAATTTCAATGGTGAAGACCTGCTCCCCTACAAAATTGTCGCTTCCACTCCACTTAATGACACAGCTTACCCTTTCAAATTGATATGGGGTGTTTTATTAGAAATGGAATAATTTTACACCGGTACGTCCCCTTACGTGTAGCATCTTTGTCTACTTTTCGACCGAGTTGCATCTCGCTGACAGTATTCAAGTAAAGTTTACAAGTAGCCCAGCAGTGCGTGAGCCTCTACAGCCTGAAACGTAAAGTTGACTATTTCTCACGCGGAACTCATGCTTGTGATCTGGGGCATTTTGGAGTGAAACCAAACGCTCGGTACAAGTTTAAGAGCCGGTAAAGCTCAACTTACAACGTTACAGTGGCTACCCCCTGCACCCTTAAGCGAATTAATAGAAACAATCAACGAATATAATCTCAACGATAAATCATTTTTATTTTACCTAGCACACCGCGCATGCAGGAGACAAACATCGGGTAATTGAGTCTTTGCTAATAACAAAATCAATCAGTGACGTTTGTGACCACGTATGCCCAGCTAGTTCTTTGTATTGTGACTTTTGTGATACAATGTAGACTAGTCTTGGTCTTCACAGTCTTCTTTATAATCTACGCACAACCAACAGTCGGACATTAAAAGTTGTACCGGAACCTTTTCAGCTCTCGGGACCCGGAACAAAATGCACCACATTCTTATAGAGGCCTGAATAGCAGTGATGGAGCCTCAAGACCTGGTCTCGGTCTCTAAACACATTTCGAGCATGTTTTCGCACGTCTCTGCCTCAGGTCTTGAAGGATGCAAGTCTCAGGAACTTTGTCTCTAGAGACATGGAATAGATCATATGGTTTCGCAAAGCAATACTTCAGCTTGTTCGCTGTTTTTGTTATCTTGGAAGAGAGGAAAAGCCAAAACCGTTGGCAAAAACGGAGTTCGACATGTTCAAGCATCAAAATCTGCACCGACGCGCGAGGTGAAAAATTTTCATGTCTCGAATCGCTGACGTTTCTATGTCAGTATTGTCTCGGTTTTTTATTACGTTTTAGTCACAGAGTTTGAGTTAAGCCTAGGTCTCGGGATTAAAATTTCGACTACATCATGGTTAATACTTACCGCGTGTTCTATTAGTCAGTTGTAATCATGTGCACAAGATTATTTTGGGTAAAATACATATTTGAAAAATTAACTTTTTTGTCATGCTCTGACGTAAATGCAGTTGTCCAGGTGGAGCAATTAGAAGTACACGTCTCATTAAAAAAAAATAATTTAAATTCATTTGTTAAGTGACGCTTCAGATGAAAAAAGTGTCAGTTAATTGAAATATTCCGTTTTAAAACAATGCTTGTGTGACTCATTCACAGCGGTTGCTCAAAGTCAGCATCGTCGTGAAACGACAGTACGTCTATAAGCCTTGTTTTAGTTTTTTCATCATTTCACCTGTAAGCTTTTGCTTGCAATTTACACGACTGAAGATGCGTTAATGACGCAAAATCGATTTCTTTATAAAACACTTTGCGAGCAGATTTAGCAGCTTTGCCCTTGTGGGGTCTTGTTGCTAAAATGTGCAATAAGATACAAAATAACCCAGTTTCGTCACAGGTGCAAAAACCACGCTGCTTGTACGCAGTACGCTCAGCATTTGCGGGATCAACAGCTACTTGAAAGTTAAAGTGAAAGCCACAGGCTTAATCTTTGCAAAATCAAGCAAAAAACAGATTACCTCCGAACGGTCGCAAATTGCTCATTAACTCCCACAATATAACGCCGTATCTGAAAGAAAAAAAAAGTCTCAAAAAACACTACTAGTGACATCACGCATAGTCAAAAGGATCTGCATGCACGGCTTCTTAAGAGCACCTGCTACTTACGACAAAAATTTATAAAAATGTGTGGGGCAATTATATTACATCAAATCTATACGGTGAAGCACTATGACAGGAGTGGGCTATCACAGGCAACATGAGTTGTGGAATATCGCTGGCGGGCGGCAAGAAAGTAATTTTTATCTTAAATTCTGCCTCAATCTTCCTGAGCATAATAAGAGAAAACTATGAGAGAGATTTCCTTGACTTACTGTCTAATATCTGCTTATCATGGAGCTTCGTTTTGACGTGAAGTGGTGTCAGTGGTGGCTCGTGACTGTGATTCGTGGGGGTGCTGCAATTCCAACAAAGATTTTATAGAGAATGAAAGGCATCACGGTGTCCACGCCGTGCGGACCGTTACGACATTTATCTTTCTCTCTTTCTAAGATGCAATTGTGAGACTTCCGTATATTACTATGTTGCAATGACATGCTATTGGTGAATGACTGGTGAGGCACCGGTGTCCGGTATCTTTGAAGTTGTGTGCACATAATAACCCGACGCGAGTAACAACATTCAGCTCGTTTGCTCATCCACTGCACTTCGCCCTTGTCCTACACGCATAACATTCCTTTCACAGTCGTTCAATGAAAAAAAATGTATGTTTCGCACCGCGCTGGCGGTCGAAAAATAACGTTTCAATTTGGCAACTGCAATTATCCTAGTCGTATTGACTTAATATATCGAGATCAGAATCAACCACAGGTGATCATATCACACATCCGTATTATGGAAAGGAGTGCCTTATCACTTAAGAGAGCCAATTGTTACTCCTGGAAATACTAGCACAGTTGACGTCACTCACTAATAGAAGGTTGCCGCGATGGATTAGCATTTGCGTGAAATAATTTTTGAGGATGAAGTGCAAGTAGTCATCGTTTAAGATTTGCTGAAACATGGGTGTCACTACATGCTTTACAATTAAATCGTATAGGACATTATTTAAGCCAGACTTAATTTTGGTGTAATGGCACTTTCCACAAGCCGACTTGACATTTGAACTCAAGCACGAATTTGAGCTTGACTTAAAACCGGTTTCAATTCTGACGCAGTTCACAACTGCAGGCCCACACCAAAATGATATTACCCGGTGTTACTAATTTCAGGCTGAGAGTGAGAAAATGTTCAGTCAACCATTTGCTCAAGGCGCGTTCTGGAATACTGTACAACCCACCCTACACTTTCTACCAATCAACCAAAAAAACAAAAATAACATTGTATTACAAATACAGACCAACTCCACATGCAAAATCACCTCAGGGAGAATTTTCAGCCTATTGTAGCATTAAAGCCAGTACATACATTAAATACCACCACCTACCAATGATGTACAAATAACAAAGTGAGTATAGCCTACTGACAACAGAAAATCTTGCGCATGTAGGCACGACACCACGACACCATGTCTATTTCATTGTTATTTTTTAACTTTACTTTTTCGCTGTCTCGAATAAAAATACAAACCAAATGTAATCAATGCAAGTAAGTCCAATCACCAGTTTAATACAATATGTCACACCACGGTGCATTGTAAAGCTTTAGAGCCTACATTTAAGTAAGCTGCCTCACCCTCTCACCAACACTAGGATCGGAGGATGAATACACTGATTCTGCTACCTGTCACAGGCCATTGCACTTGGCAGCCCGGCGCTGCGGAAACCACAGCTCCAGGATCGCAGTTCCAGGTTAGTTGTGCTAGATTTTCATGCCGCAACCCTTCCTACACTTTGCTACAGCGACACCGGCGCTGCAAGCACTCACAGCTCCAGGTTTTCGTCACTTGCAGTGGTTCCCATACAAATACAATTATGCCTAATATTTAGTTTCAAAGTGCAAAAACTTTTGGGCAGGGAGGACACATTGTCAACTCTTCTTGTTCATGCAAAATTAAATATCAAACTGAAGTAATATACCGACCTAAAAATGAAAAATATCGTGAAAGTACGGGGTGTTGCAGTTCCTCAGTGCCTACATACGAGCCGCCACTGGGTGGTGTTCTGACCTGGGTCATTTCTGGAGCATGCAACATGAAATGTTTATACAGGCTACATATGCCAGATTCCCCACCTCCGCAAAGAGTAAAAACAAAACTACCTGAGTAACCGCTCAAAGAAAAACCAAACGCCAAATGTTATAAACACCCGAGAACTTTGTATTGAGTATGACTGACAACAACGGTTAACTACAAACTTAGACAGTTCTAAACTTCAAGTTGCACTATTCACGAGAATAGCTAATAACTAAGTATTCATGACAACGACCACAAAAAAAAACTCACGAATAAACGTCATAAGCTGGCATAGGCTTCGTATTGATGTTGCGCAGGCTTTCAGGTGGCACGTGTGCGATTGTAACCCCCGGTCGATTGAAAACGCTCTGATCACCGCGGGCTTGCAAACGTCGATCTGTAACGTCACGCTGCTGTGTTGTTTGCAACGACCACTGGTCATGCTTGGGTAACTTGAAGTCGCTGATCTGAGGGACAACAGCATCAGGTGATGCATGAAGAAGTTACAACAACTTGCTTTTTTCTATCAAGCCTTATCCTTGACAGAACTATTTTGCAACTGGGAAAACAAGCAACAGTGGCATGACCAGAACTTGTGTTTTTTACATTTGATTTTGGGTGGGTGACAGCAGTTAGTGGCAGGCCGAAGACTGAATATTGCTTCTTGTCGGGGCGGTCGTTGATGCGAACGCTCTTGACCAAGGATAGCTTCGGCGATTTACTCAGTGACGGTGAACACCCACCAGCTGTCGTCAACTTGAGTTTTTTTGGCAGTTAGTCAATCGATTACTTTAGCCATTTCACGAGAAATCGAATTCGTAGTTTTCACAAATTATTGTCACTCTGAATTAAAACTGCATCATCAGCAAAATGTACGGTTTTCACATAACACTGCAATTGAGTAAGTCACTTATAAATAGCAAAAAGAATTAAGGGCCTAAAATCGAGCCTTGGAAGACCCCAGATAACAATTGTTTTGCAGAACAATTGTTAAACCTTCGAAAAGCTGAAAAAGTCGCAACGATTAACTCAACGAAAACATCATGTTCAAATATATCTAAAACTTTCTATTAGAGGCAAGTTACGTAACAACCTAATTATTTGAGCCGATTCCAACAAATGTTAAGATCTTTGTGGTTTATCTTTCAATAAGACACTTTTAAGCTCGATTCTACCTTAAAATATGCCAGTTAAGACTAAAGTTAACCAGCTTTCTACCAGTTTCGGATGTTTCTACAGATTACAGCGAAGACATTAGAAAAATAGCATCAAGACTTAGTCCAATGAAAATTTTATGTCCAACAGTTTGCCAAAACCTGTAGTCTAAAGTATAAAATATTTTTGTTAAGATGTGGGCGCCAAAGTGCAGTCAATGACAAAACCAGTTTTCCCAACAGACAGCTCGGCGTTTCGGCATAAATTAAAAAATGAGTAACTGCTTGTCTCGGTAGCGACACATAGCGGCCGTGTTGGTTGTCGTTTCCTGGCATAGCCTTTGCCTTTAAGAAATGAAACTGTTCCACGCATATACCAATGTTATTTTACTGTTGTAAGCTTCGACAAAAATTCAGCCTAATTTTAATTGAAATTGCTGAAATTTACCAGCCAGACGCGCACGAATGTCACCACTAGTCATTGTCGCAAACCTTCACCAACCGACTCATAAGGCGGGGTGAGGTGACACGCACCTTTCAACATTTTGACCGTCAAGAGTGACCTTGACCAGTCAAACTTACACACGTTCCTTGAAAATGCTAACACAAAATCCTTTAACATTTACAATTTATTCTCCCTCAGAACAAAACTGAATACGATACACTGACTCAACTAGTTGTTTAGAAGTTCGATGTTAGTGCAGAAACGGTTGCTGCTCTCAGCACACAGAGACAACAAGATCAAAACCGTCAGGAACTCTCAGTGGCCAGACGACATACGTTGAAAGCAGAAGCACTACACTTATTTCCATTTAGCAAACTTATTTCCATACTTTTCCAGACGCCGTAGGAACCCTGTTTATTGAAAAGCTAACTTTCAAAGTGCGCGATAAGTATGTTAATAATCTTTAAAAAACTTCATCTCAACATATTACCTAATTCCTTAAACAAAGTTTCTCTGTTTCATCTTATACCAGCTGTAGTGTCACTTAGGAAAGAGGCAGGCTTAGCATCAATCAATCACATACAATTCTTATTAGACTACATTTCGTTTTCATAAAACGTTGTCAGTTCCTCTTAGAATTTGTTCAACATTCCGTTCTGTGCAATGCTAAATATTTGTACGTCATTATGAATGAGGTTTACAACTTTTTATTGATGGTCCCACATAAGATGAAGAACTACTTGATCTCAGGTGATTTGCTTTTGGAAATAAAAAGCTATCCAAGTCAGAATATAAAAAGAACTGATTCAGACATCCTCAACGCGCGAGTTTTCATACTTAAACCAAATAATATGCAAGGACACATTCAATCCAGAATTGGTCATAAATGAGAGGAGCTCTTGAAACGAAACTAATTTCTCTCTATGATTGATGGCCGTAAATCGCAACAGCATAAAAGTTATCGAGTCGCGATAAACGTCAGTTGTAATATTTTTGAATTTGTCCTATATAATTGTTTAACCAATGAATGCCACTAACACTAATTTTCATGAAAAGTTCAACCAATTCATTGCAAATAAAACACACACCTTGACATGAAACTGTTCATCCAGAAGGACATTTCTTGCTGTCAGCTTTGTGTGGACAATAGGTTCTGGTGCATAAGAATGCAGAAAGCACATACCAAGGGAAAGCTGCAGAAAAATAATATTATAATTTTTTCAAAAGTTACAGCATTGCCTTAGTTCTAACATCAAGAGAAGTGAACTCACAATCAGAAAGCAGTATATACATTTTTAACGTGGTTAAATCCTCTGAAAGAAAACCCATGAGCTTTCCCATTTCAATATCTTTCGGTTCCGGAGACTCCGGTGTTTCAGTATACAGTATTTTTCAATCATAGGCGTCGAGAACGTGAGTACGAGCAGGGCGCGCCCTCAATTCTGGCCGGGAGCGCGGCACTCCAGTTAATTTTTAGTTTACTGACTGAGCAGTTTTTGCTAACAACTACAAAGACATTTATCTGAAATGTAGTGAAACGATTTTGAACAGATACTGGATGGAAGACTTAGAAATCGCAACGCAGCTTGGATCAGTTGTAAGTTGCACTGCACAGAGAAGCACCATCTCCACTTTATGTGACTTTTTCAAACACGATGTAAACAAGGAACAGTCCCACGGCAAATTGCATAAATTTTTGACAAGCAATGATTTAAACAGTCTCATTCTGAAGCTATTTTGATACTGTTTGCGGAAAACCAAAATTCAGCTAATTTATTTCCGAGTTTAACGTGTTTGCTGCGCATGTATTTTGCATTGCCCTGTACTACTTTTGAGGCAGAGCGTACTTTTAGTGCACTTCGTCGCATTAAAAACCATACCCGAATTATCTCAGCATGCAGCTTAAGTTTAACAAATGGAACAGAACTTACTTCATGAGATATGCGAGTTTTGAGAGGCCACGGTATAGTAAGACGCCTGACAGCATCACGAACATCGCCATAAAGAGCATGTTCAAGCACTTGACACAGGTGTTGCGACTCCATCACAAATGCCAAGATCTTGATTAAGTTCGGATGCTTCACTTTGGCTAGTAAGTTTATTTCATCTTCAAGCTTTTTTGCTGACCTGTTTACAACGACTTATTGCATGATTTCCTAAGAGATACAATAGGATACACTAGAACTGCCTTCAAACACTTTTTGAATGAAGAAAACTAAGGAAAACAAAGAAAACAATTCCGAATAAAGAAAACTAAGGCATAGCAAAAACTTAATTCTATGTTTGAAGCTATTTTTGGAAAATGTGTGGGGTGATTCATATGTTGGAAGTGACTTTTTGTCAAAAATGTACATTGTTATCATTATGCTTCTTTAGGTGGGTCAAGTCAAACAACACAACTATACAACAAATATGCGCTGATCATCATATAGAAAACTGATGAAACAGAAAATACTTTTACTGTACCAAATGAACTTGAAAAATGAAAACCAAACGAGAAGTAACCGACGGGCTTCTTAGCTGTTGGTACAAACACATTTTTCATGACATCCATTCTTTGACCAATCAATCAAACTACAGCAATTTTCATGTTGCATTGTAATGATAACAGAGGAAGAAAATTGGATATATTTCATCTGACAACAGAACCAAGTGCAAGCTTTATGAAAAAATCATATTAACCTGCAAGCTCCCGTTTGCTTTAGATTTGCTTGTAACATATCTTACAGCCTGTTGCCTACATTTTCATCTCAAGTAAAAAAAACAGCAACCATTTGTTAATCCTTTAGCAAGGCATTATACAAGAAGACTAGGGGCAGATTTGGCACTGTCACTATGTTGAAAACTTGGGAAAGCCAGGATTGCAGTAGCAGTGCTCCCATCAACGAGATTTAATAAGTTAAATTAAAAGTTTTTTGCTCTGTGCACTACTAAGTGCTAAAGACTATCGTATAAAATGCTGTCAACTACCACTCTGTCAATGCCCAGCTTTACCAATGGAAATTAGTTTTCTGCAACGTTCTACATCCCATCATCATCATCGTATGAGCAGTTCTTTCAATCCACTGCTAGGCCACACTAGATCTCAGGCCAGGTGTTGAGCAGCCATTTGATTGTCTCATTCTCCAGAACCGTCAGACCATGCACTCCAATGGGGAGATCAATGGATTGGACAATAGAGGACAACATGGTCAACAGTCTGTTCTGTGCCACATTCACAAGCTGCAGAAGGGGCCATACCTGATTTCTGTAAGCAGGAGCAAAAACGTCCAACACTGGTGCGGAGGCAGTTAAACTAGACCAGTGTTCCCTCTAAGCCGATAAAAACGGCACTTTCGGCACTTTTTTTGGACGACAGCCGACAAAAATGTTGAAAACCGGCACACGCAAAATTTGGACGCATTTTCCTTCACAGAAAAAAATTTTACAGGACACAATATCGTAATTTTTTCGAAGATGTGCGGGTCATTTTCCCGATTTAAGCCATGCTCAGGTCGCAGGAAGTGCATAGAGCAGTGAGCGGTAAAAAAAGTTCAGACGCATTTTCACGATTTATGTGTACAAAAACGATGCTTCTTGCCGTGACGTTGAGACGCATTTTGCCAGTTCTCCGCTTGCAATGTTTCAAACAAAAAATTCTGGGCGCATTTTCACATTTTGTGCGTCCAAAAACGAAGCTTTTTGTCGTTAAGTTCAAACGCATTTTGGAAGTACTCCGCTTGCAATCTTTACAAGAAATATTTCTGGGTGCATTTTCACGATTTCTGTGTCCAAAAACGAAGCTGTTTGCTGTGACGTTGAGACGCATTTTGGAAGTTCTCCGATTGAAAGGTTTACTAGAAAAAATTCTGGGCAAATTTTAATGATTTATACGTCCAAAAACGAAGCTGTTTGCTATGAATTTGAGAGGCATTTTGGACGTTTTCCGCTTGCAAGGTTTACAAGAAAAAATTCTGGGCACATTTTCACAATTTATGCGTCCAAAAACGAAGCTGTTTGCTGTGAAATTGAGACGCATTTCGTAAGTTCTCCGCTTGCAAGGTTTATGAAACATGCTCTGGCCGCATTTTTACAATTTCGTGTGTCCATAAATCTTTGTTGTTCTTTCGGGCCCATTGCGAAGCCCTTGACTTTGCATTTTGTTAAAATGCTTGGAATCTGGACACATTTTCAGTACTAGCGCACCAACAAACTGCGACGTTTCCTCTGCTTGATTTTCATTTCACGATTTCATTCTTTCGCTGATAAAATTGCTTCACACGTGACTGTTAAGTAACTTAACACAGGTAACAATGAACACCAGAAAAAAGCTTTGGCTGACGTGAGATTTGAGCCCACAAACTTCAATAAGCGTCTTCGATAAGCGATACATGTCCAAAACTTATAACATTCAAGCACGCATATAGGTTTATTTCATGAGCCTCAGACAAAACAAGTTCAGTTTTTTCTGTCTCACCGGCTAATAAGTCTCGTAAAAGCATTATACTAAAACTTGCTTCCAGAAGGCACAAAAATGTGGATTTTTAGGTGTAATTTTGCAAAATTTTCCCGGGGGCGTGCCTCCGGACTCCAAGTTGATTCGTGACGTCACACGATTGTGACGAAACTTTGCCCACCCCTTGGTAATTTTCTGTGTACGCCACTGCCAGTATGTTTTATGTACACAGCTGTATTACATTTGTTTTATTCGAGTTTTAAATGGAGGTCGTTGGATTAGAGTGGGTTGTTGTGATGGGTCGCGGTACAAAAAAGATTGAAAACAACTGGTTTAGTACGACAGTAAGCAATGAACAACAAAGACAAGAACAGTCATTCAGGACCGTACGCAGGGCAACCCCTGTCCGAGAGAAAAGGTTCACATTTGTGAAGGAAGTTTGCATAGTGCTCATTTCATGTATTGCCTGATGAATGTGACGCCCGATTTTTTGGTCGTTCATCAAAAAATGTTGCATGTGTTCGTGTACGTCTTGGAAAAAGTGAAGGCTATTTTTTCTTTTTTTTTGGACATTCACTACAAATGGTTGATGAAATATATTTTCGGTAAAAATGGACGCATTTTAGGAAAATATACAAAGGGCGTCTAAGTTTCTTTTGATCTTGACGGCACTTTTTGGACACCAGCCGACTTACAAAAACTTAGAGGGAACACTGAACTAGACCCAGGCTGTTCTTGGCAAGGCTATTCAAGGAGGGTTGCAGTCGCAGTAACTTGCAAGTGAGGTCACAATCAGACATGGGGTAATCGTAATCGTCAATCATAATCGATTACAGTTTTTTTAGTAATCGCAATCGATTAAACTGACCTAAAATGACATGTAATTAATTACATTACCAATTTTATCGTAATCGATGATAAACTTTCGCGATTAAACTTGGAATTCTTCAGGCTACGGCAATGAGCGATCTCAGATCACGCAATATAACCGATAATATTACGATTCAGTCATACATCAGCCATAAAAATTGAGACTGCACTAAATAAAGCTAATTCTGACAAACTGCAACTCAATTTTAATATCAATTTTTGTAACATCAGACTCTTTTCATTAACTTGCCGGTACTATTGCTTCCTAAGCAAATGCTTTGATAATGAACCTTTGTCAGTGCATTGCATGTTGATGCACTTTTGTTGTTAGCCCAAACAACACACCATGGTATTTTGGGGTTAGGCTTATATGCAAGTTTTTGCAAAATACCTCATTTTGGGGCAGTTTTCTAAGAGTCGGCTTATATGCAAGATTGGCTTATATGTGAGTATATACGGGATATATATGTGGCATGAAAAAGTTATAATGAAGTTTGCATAGTGTGTGAACTGCATTGTTAGTTGCTACCAGTGTGAAGCTTGGCACACTTGTCACTGGGCCCTCCGATCACAACACTTACATGACTACATTCACACTGCATTGCACTTTGAGCTGTTGAAATGCTTCCCAAATAAGCATGAATGAATGAACTCACAATTGAAGAGAGTCAACAAGCATTCTCTGGCCAATTTCACAAAACAGACAAACCTTTAATTAGTGCAAGGTTATTATCTTATTTTAGCCATTGTGACAACATGCTTCAAAAGCATGCTATAAAATTTCATTCAAAATCAGAAACATCAACATGTTTTACTAGTTAACCATGCCGTCTTGGAAAAAAGTTATGGAAAACTGCTTGTCGATGGCAAAGGGTTATTTTTTGTAAGTGACCAAGTTTACACAAATACAAATTAATTTACCTAAATATGCAATAATCAGTTTGGTGGCTTTTGCACCACATTACTTGTTTCTCATCAGCCCACCTTAATCCTATCAAAACATTTTATATATGGCTTAGGCCAGGCAAAGCCAGATGTCCTTCTATTTGTTGGTGTGCAGCAATTTATTCTGATAAATGCATTCCTAATCCTAGAATTTCAGGACAGTCTGAATAATTTAAATTAATTTTACTTTACAATTTAACTGAACTTGTGTTCAGTATGAACAAGAAATAAGCAGTCTCACAGGCTTTGCAGACCATTTTTATGCTAGCAAATGTTTTTGTGCCATGTTTTTGCTCACTTTGTGCCCTGGTAAAAACAGTACTTTGGACAAGCTTTTCCATCTCCTCAAACTTTTTCACATGTTTTGGAAAGGACAACCATAAAAGTGAAAAGTGCTTTTTTACCTAATAAAAGTAATTAACCCTTTCAGATTTTGTGATTGCTTTAAAGATATTATTATTATTATTCTTTTCCATTTCAGGACACATTCCATTGTTCTTCTGAACATGGGTTGCCCTTCATGACAACAGATACCTTGCTAAAGCAATCAAAAAGCCTGATCTCTTAAAAAAGTTTGAAACTGCTTAAAATAACTGATCCATGTTCAACAAATCAATGGTGAAATTCATATGCCATGGAAAAAAGTGTGCATGATAAGATTCAAAATACTTACACAATTTACCTTTTTTGCAAATCTTACTAAAAGCTATTTCTTGAACATGCTTGTTTACAGTCTGTTAGAATAATTTTCACACATAAAGTGATGGGAGGTTACATCTATCACGGTATGGAATTACTATAGAATGAAACAAAATGAACAGAAAATATAACACAGTTGCATTCCACTTACCTTTGCTGGCAAACAAAAATACTTGAAAAGACTTTCAGAACACATTTTCCAAAACCTGGATGATTTGCAATATAAACTTCACTGTATGGAAAACCATTAGACAAAACCTTCTTGTTCGTAAAGTCACTGTACCTACAACTAGTCAAAGGGCCTTCATTATGCCCAGCTGACATTTTTGTAGATCTACTCTACCTGCACAGAAAACTGTATTTGAGCTGTGTTTAGGCTCTAAGGTGTTAAGTGACACAAAACAAAAAGTAAAGCATTACAAAATTAGAACCTGACTCTTTCCTGGCCTTTTCTTAGTGTGTGGCATGTTTGACTATGAAAAGCTACATTAGTGGCTCATGCATAGTGGGTGTGTTATGAATGACTTGACATGGCAGCTGCAAAGTTCAGTGTGCCTTAAATGAGCAACATGGAAAACACTAAAACTATGCTCATGACTTCCTTGACTGATTGTAATTTAATTTTTTGGTCACTTTTACACAGTTTACATTAGTACCTTTTTTCAATACCTCTGCACTTACAGTACATGATAGCTTTGATTTATGATTCACATTTTTCAAATTTCAGCTCTTGTTTGATTACAAATGTTTCTGCTTTTGTTTTTTTATGGTTTGTAATCATTTTGATTTCATCTTATATTTTGTGCTTTCAGGATGTTTTGTTTATTTATCTTTTCTATCAATGTCATGTTCTCTCTGCAGTGTTTCAGTTGACTGCTATAGGGTAGCCCTCTGGTATATCTACATATGCATAGGTACTGCCAGTATAATATTACATATTTCTGGTTGGTCTTACCACTGAAGAGTGTGCTACAAATAGCTACAACTCAGAAGAACGCCTTGCAGACAATCTAACCACAACATCAGTAATCAGGGCTCTTCACCACGGTTGGCAGATATTTTCCATAGGTAATGGCCAAAATCTTATTATAAAATGTCCAAATAGCTGTTTTTTGAAGAAGTTATGGCCGAAATAAAATGTTTCAACTATGTTAATTTATATTTTCATAGCAGTCTCAAAATGTTCAGAAGGCATTTTTGCCGAAAAAATCTTATTTTGCTAAAGAAGCAAGTTTCGACCCTCAAACACCAATTTCTGCCATGAAATTACATTGCGACTTACAGCTTGTCTTTATTTATCTTAATAAAACTTAGAACCATATATTAAACACTCTTTTAGATATATGCTTCAAATCTGACCCAATTCTGGGTTAAACAGTTTGAAATTAGCTATTCATCTCAACAACAAATCTAGAATTTTCTTGATCTTGTGTTCCAAATATACGAACAAAAGATGAAACTCATGAGCGGCATTAAGTTGATGATCATAATCACATGCTGAAAACCATCATTAAGTTCACATATATAAATGAAAGGGTAGGAGCACTTTAGAACAAACACACACTCATGACAGGTTCGACTGAAACACTCGCACAAAATCTACTGACTGCAAGGGCTAAATAATTACCACACACTTCAAACATTACAAGGATGAAGTACTGCAGTATAATGTTACTGCAAAAGTGATAAGAAACTTATACTGTAAAATCTAACCAACAATGCAAAACACATCTACTATAACAGGGGTGGCCAAACTGCAGCAATTGGCATGAGCTGCTAAAATGGCCGTTACTGGCAGGTATTCATGGGCCAGTTAACCACAAACACGTTTTTGGCTACTGCTACAGTCCAGTCACTTTCTTGAAGCTGTGATTTGGAAGTTGAGGCAATTTTTTTCAATGACGTTGGTTGTTGTCACCTCAAGCTCAACTCTTCACCTGCAATTATTGCATTGCTTGCCTATACAATCATTTAAGTTATGGAAATGATTGTTATGTATACGACTTAACATTTGTGTTTCTATATCATGTGTTGCTCAATTGAATATATTGGGATTATTTAGTTTCTGTTTGCCATACCCCTTTCATTTGTCATTATCAGGTTTTTCTCATTATTTTCTTTCTTTGTATGTCATTCACACTTATGGTGCCAATGTCATGATACCAATAGTAGTTGCACAATTGATGGATATGTCAGAAGTAGGGCAACCACTTTTTTGACCTAAAAACATAGAATTTTGACTTTACAATTTACAAATTTTGACTTTATTTTGACCTAAAAATTTCCTGCATGTGCAACTGCAAAATAATTCCATCTTAGGTGTTGTGATTAATTCAGAATCACATTCATGCGCTATGCTTCAAAATTAAAAAAATTTGGTTGTTTCACTTTAGCAATTATAAATTGATGAGTACATTCAATAAAAAATCAGACAACATAACCTTTTCAGAGTATGTTTCACCCGTGGGGTAGGCATCATTAGCTCTGCACAGTGCATGGAAGTATTGTATGCTTTCAAACCTGCAATCAGCATAGTGTCGCTTGACACCTAAGAACAAGAAATTGACATAATGACATGAATAAATAACCATATTCTTATCCTCCAAATATATGCACACCACATTTTCTGTGATTGTGGCATTCCCACCAAGTGCAGATACAGGGGTGGTAATTAGGGTGATCACACCTTAAAACCTATGAAGGTAACTTTATTCACCATGATTTTGTACAATTTGGAAAACAGCACTTGCAATAAAAGGCCATTTTGTCACAGCAGTGTTGTGAAGTACACTTGATCTCTCTTATATTAGTGAGCCCATAATGAGTATTGACTACCAAATATTATTGAAATCGCCCACCCTCCTAACCTTACTGGCTGGATCTGCCCTTGACTACTACTATTTTTTCATTTTTTTAATTGAGCAATTCTTTGTCAAAAAGTGCAAAGACGTCATTCTGAAATGTAATGAAATGTTTTCAGATAGATATGGATTACTTAAAAATGGCAATGTAGCATGATTCAGTTACAAGTTGCACTGCACCATCTCCCCTGATATATGAAATGTTTACAAAACGATGTAAAGAACGAGTCATTTTTTCCATGACACTTTTTCCATGACATTTGTTACACTTATTCCATGCGTGTTTAAATGATACTTACACTTGCAAACTGGTAACAATCTTATTAAAAATAGCTGATGTTGCGCTAATGGGATCCAACTCTCCCAAACTTTCTCCCTGCGTATTAGCTGTGTCGCATCTCAAAACCAAACCAACATTGCTATCAATATCAACCAGCTACCTGCATTGCCAATTATAGCAATATAATTACCAAATATTTATCATTCAACTGCTAGAGCAAAATAAAAAAGTGTTAGGTGCCGATAATTGCAAAATAACTAAAAACAGATCCCCTAAATAGGGCACAAAACTGACATGGGAGAACGTCATCAAGAGTTCTTAAAAGAGAGTCAGCAAGATACGCAATTGCTAACATTGCGTTTGAAAGTATTCAAAGTAAAATATTACCGTTCTTCTCATGATTAGCCAATGGCATGCTAAGTTACCTGTACTGAGCTGTCTCACAAAGAAACTCGTTGACATTTCAGGCAACCCTAAGGAGCGACAGTGGCTCCACCAGCACCTGTCTCTGGCCGTGGTCAGAGGGAACACCGCCAGCATATTGGTCTGTGTGCAAGTTTGATCGGATTTTAGCCACCATCAGTGCATTAACCAGTGTCCCT
>JGI24021J15306_10002941_pt1 | contig 18902 bp, 12 predicted proteins | sample Ectturendosymbi1_FD_15306 | JGI IMG/M metagenome (IMG submission 15306)
AGTAGTCATAAAAAAATTTGCGTAGTGCGTATATCAGTGACCAGAAAACAAAGTCAGTTTATTTTAAATTGAGGCCCTTGCCCCCCCTTAGTTACGCCACTGCCGAATACTGTTCATACATTTTTTATGTTTAGGGTCTGAAGGGGGGCACACATTTTTTTATTTTTAAGGTCTGAGGGGGGCATGGCACAGTGGACCCCCCCTTACTTACGCCAGTGTCCATGTTATTGATAGTTACATTGCGGAACTTTGTTTTTTTACTTGTTTAATTTCTATCCATTTTCGGTGTTGTCTTATTTCAATGACCCATGGAAAGTTACTTTTAGTTTTGCGCCGTTCTATTCTGCAATTTGCTCAATCAAGAATTTTAAGTAACGTAGATCGCGCACTTGTAAAGTCAGATTGCTCAATGCATTGTCCTGTCAACGCAGTATTTGTTGGGCTATATTTGGAGTACAACGTGCTTCGAGGATTGATTTCAGTGCATTTTAGACATACATTATTGTGATGTTGGCTATGAAGTACTTCCAATCGGTTTTAGAACTTTTTCTTCGTGAAATCCTGCTCCACACTGAACATCGCAAATTATTATTTTTTAAATAATTTTTTCTCCTTAGCTTTGGTTGAAGCGCGTTGGGCGAGTTGTTCGATTAAACAGGTTTAACTGTAACACTGAAAATATCAGAAAGCGCACATGTAATATTTTTCACACTGATTGGATAGGCTTATGCATTCAAAGCTGTTTCTACTTTGTATGAAATAGACGCCGAATGTTGAATAATCATGCTATTTTCACAGCACTAACCATTACTTTTTTATGAAAAGTTGGCCAAAATTTTAGTAGTGCTTTAAATACAACAAACTGCATGCCTTGCGACAGGATTGGAAAATGTCCTCACCCCTACACAAAATCTGCAGCTTTTCCCGCTTGTTTTCTGCTAGCAACCCTATCAGTCCCAAACCTTTTTCACCACAGACTGCATCTCATACCTTACGATCGGCCTTGAAGAGCACCTCAACGGCCTCGTCTTCGCGTGGAAAAGTCCCAGCTGCAAGTTCTACGCCAAAATCATTGTCAGCTGAGAACAAACCCCTTTACGATGCTGACACAAGTCAGATTGGCACAGAACCAAGTTTTGCTACAACTCCTCTTTGCTCGTCAGTCGCTGGACCTGTTGTTTTGGAGCATGGCTCAGTTGCGAACCAACCTTATAACGCAAACATCTGCAAATCTTCGTCAGTTAAAACAAGAAAGCGACATTTTGGCGTCAGCGACATACCACTTGGCAGCAAACAAAAGGTAACCATATAATTATGCCGTGTGTATGGATCTCCAAGCGTTTGTTACGTTACAATAGGCTTGCGCAACATACGGCCCGCGAGAGCTTTCTTAATTGTAAGAAATAAGGCAAAAGCTCCACCTCGTAAGTAATTATCGATTTGGAATTTCTTCCATAATACAACGCAATGTATACATCGAAATGAAACAGACTTCTGCGGCCCGCGGCAAATATATGTTGATAATTCGGCCTTCAAGCTTTCTGAGTTGTGCAGGCCTGCGTTACAAGCAACAAGCTTTTCAAAAATGCCTTTCCGCTTTACGTAAGCCGAGCATATGTTGTTTTAAAAAAGAGTTCGTGATTGGTGAAACTGAGCCAGAACAAGGCGAAAATTTAGTGTAAGGGTAGTCGTTTCATAATAGGTGAAGTGTTAATTTGGCGCTGGATAAATTTCAAAACAATCACGGTCGCTGAAACAGAGAAAAAATATCATGGCTTGTTTCTGTAACGAATGACAAGACTTACATTTCAAGAAACTTGCGTTTATTTTACAGCACGCTCTTGACTTTGGATTCCGAATATATTTGGATAGGAAACGATTTATATAGATATTACTCGAAAGTCATCCACAACTGATGTAATTGGACTTCTTTCTTTTAATTATTGATATTTCAGAATTATTCGACGATTCGATCGAATTTCACGCATCAAAAGCGTTCAAAGTCTCAAAAGAAGAGATGCTTTGCTTTCAGCACTACCGTGGCTCCTGTTTCAACTCCAAACCATGAAATGGAAAATATATCACACATTATGCGTCTTGGTGGGGTTGCTCTTAGTCCATCCTCTTTTTCATGGTCGTCACAAAGCCCTGTTACTTGGCTGCAAGATTCCCGACGAACCAATCACACGACACCTCTGTCATCAGCTGTTTTCATTCGCGGATTTGACTTCGACTGTGCTGAAGAACAGAGAAACAAAAAGTTGCTCGAAGCAAATGAGCAATGCCCTTTGGGAAAATTTTATTTTTGGGAAGAGGATGAATCAGAGCTCACAACCAACGACCTACTTGGCCGTGGAGGATTCGGACGTGTTTTTGAAGGTAAGGAAAAGGCGATACGCATAACCTTATCATTCGTAAATTAGCCACAAGAGCTACTGAAGTAGCATGAAAATTGTTTTGTATGCCACAACAAAATCTGAAGGCAACCTTATTCCACTTACAAACGTCATTAGCGCCTTTCCTTTTATTATCGAACAATTCGAACAAATAGGATTTTGATGTAATGCTGCACTAACATCTTCCTATTGACATCAGAACTTGTTAGTCTACGAAAGACAAATAGACGCCGGCAAAAGATAGAAGAAACTTGGCTGTTCTAATATTTATCGCTATGTGATCTCGGATGACAAAAGCAATGCGCTTTTATAATCACAATGCAAGAGCCAGACTTGGAATTAAGTTTTGTTCAAAACACACTGCTTTCACGACTTGCTATCTTGTTTTATACTAACGAAAACCTAGATGCACAGAGCGTAAGCAACACAAATGAAGTCGGTTAAAATCAATTTTGTAAGGTGCGGTATGCATGATGTTATGGAAGGGAAACACACTGCAAAGTAAAATCAGGATGTAGAGATCTGCATAGGCCAGGCACGCCCTGGTTCGAGCCGCGCCGAAATACCACTGGTCAGCCTGGACCAGAACGCAAAATATTCAGCCGACAAATTGTTTTGGCAATGCTTGAATGACATGCGACTGCGAGTTCTAAGAAACCAGCTTTGTGTACGGGTGATGGGTCGGTCTAGACCGGCCTTAAAACACACTGAACGGGTGATGGCCTGGACTGGGCTTGATTTGTGAAGGGCCGACTGGGCAAAGCCGTATAAAGTCGGCCTATGCAGGCCTTTTTACTTAAAATGATATTAAAAAAGACTTGAAATTGACCAGCGTCCATGCAATTGATAACATCTTTGCAGGTCACTAGTAACCACATTCATTTTGTGCAACCACGCATTTACTAATGCGGACTGCTACAATTTTACGGACTAACCGATCTCAACCTGCAGCATGGCTGAAAGAATGAGCAAAAATGTCGGCCTGCGAGGATACCGTAGACCAGTGGTGCTCAAAAAACCGTGGCCCGCAAGGCCCACTGGAGTGGCCCGCGAAGCAATTTTCATTGGAAAGAAAACTTAACATTTAACATTTAATCATTTAAGAGAATTTTTTAGACAGAATTTTTATTGAGATTATTATTTCTTGTGACCCGCGAAGGTTTCTGAAAGATAAAATGTGGCCCATGAGCCAAAAAGTTTGAGCACCACTGCCGTAGACATGTGACTAAAGAAGTCTTCACCAAACGTATTTGGCGCATATTTCGGTAACTGAAGGCTCTCGGTTTAACGTGAGATTTCAAGGAATCTGCCTGCCATGCTCGGCTTTCATAACTTGACAATTATTCGGGTCTGCACACATCGAGATTCCGACAATAGGTCTCAAAAGCTGAGGCGGTCGAATACCAGCAAATTATTTTTCTGGCAAATCGATTTCGCTTAAAGATATTCGGTCTTAAATGGCCAACAAAAACTCACGAGAAAGCACGTCATTTGTAGTATCCAATAAAATCTGTGACCATAAAGCTGGCCTCACACGAAAACTGGAAAGGAAAACTGATGCCAATTACATAACGACTAACTTCAAGCTACGTGCGGGTGAGTCAACAACCGTAGCGGGTCGCCCAAACATAGGAAAACGTATTGTTTCTCTTGATTAGCCAGGTTTTCGAAGATTTTCCATTGCTTCAGCACATTTTCAAACATTTCTAGAAAGCTGAGTTTTCAGGGATTCTCTCTGCGTATCGTTGATAGTTGAAAGCTCATTTTACTGCGAGCTTTCGAGAAATCTACAGGCAGTGCTCTGCTTTCGTAATTTAGCGATGATTCGTAGTTCTGTCCTGTCCGTGGGACACTTTTTCTGTCCCATAACAACCCATAGCAACTTGTGTCTGTCCCATTCCATGGTATTCCCACGAATCTAATAATATGAAATACATCATATCATGCGCATGTCTAATATCCACGGAGCCGTGTCAAAAGTATCTCAAAACACCGATTGAGGGGCAACAACCATTGACCTTCAAAATAAAAAGGGCTCAATAACCATATTTCTGGATCTCGCATCATTACGTCATGGCATTGAGCCTCTACGTCTAATATTTTCTGTGTTGCGAGCATATAACAACGGTATTCATCTTAAGAAAGATCCTGCTATATGGCGTCAGAATATTCACGACGGGACAAATTTCAATCCCACTGTCCCATCCACGAGATTCCCATGGGGAAGCCTTATCAGTGGGACTGGCACATTCGACGTTCCAACAATAAGTTTCCTCATCTTCATTTCCAACCCACTCACTATCACCCCACTCGGGACGAACGAGGCCCAGTTTGGGAAGGAAAAATACCATCGCTTCAACCGAAGAACTAGCTGTCAAAACACTGAAGGCTGGGAAGACAGGCTGTGATGAAATCTAACTCTACAATGCTCAAAGCCTAGAATCGAGAGTTCTTTGACTGACTCGTGTGTGTCAAGCGGCCTGGTGTTCTGGGAGGGCACCGAAAGATTGGCAAACAGAGGTGATCATCTCGATAACGAAGGGAGACAGGAATGAATGCACTTAAACACTGGGACGTCTCTCTCATTTAGCCTCCTTGGAAAAGTGAATTCCAAGTGCATTAATAAAAAAAGATGCCACGAAGCGTTCTAATTGAACCAAAGCTGGATGATGCCCAGTACGGTTTTCGTGCTGACAGGAGTACTACAGACCAAATTTTCGCTCTCCAGAAACTTTTCGTGAAATCTTGAGAGTATCCCCAAGACATCTAGACATATTTTGTTGACCTCAAACACACGACCGGGTGAAGCTTTATGGACCGTTGCGTGAATGCGGTGTTGACGGCTACCTGTTACTGGCCGTCAAGTCACTGTAAACCTCATTCTTCAAACATGGTAATGTAGCGCTAATAATAAGTTAATTGTGATAAAACTTAAGTGACAAGAATGCATGTACATCGTGGTTTTGTGAAGCAATATTTCTTAGACTGTTGAGACGCTTGAATAACGTTTCCGAACGCGTTTCTTCATCAAAAATATTTTTTTTCCTAAAAAGGGATTTACAGAGGAAGGAAAGTAGCAATCAAGCAACTGGAAAATTCATTCAAGTCAAGACAAACTGTCCTTGAAACACTCCAAGTAAGCTGCACTTGTCTCTGATAGCAAGTCTTGATAACACGTCTCAACATAGTTAACCATTTTCCTGCACCGGGCAAGAGCGATTCTCATCGGGTTGCATAACATTTGGCTTGCGTGTCTAAAACGAAGTTATACAATCTCGTTCAACATATACGTAGGACCTTATAGTATACAACAGTGGTTCTTAACCGGGGGGCGCTAGCCCTTACGCCCCCTACAACATGTTAAGTTTGATAAATAAATTTACCAACAAACACATTTGTTTTTAAAGCTTATTTAAATCAGGGAGGTTTGAAACAAAGGATAATCACTAAGTGGGGCGTGGTAGAAAAAAGGTTAAGAACAACTCGTATACAAACTTGATTACACCGCTCTTCACCAGAGTTTCTATGGACATACACACTTAATGAAAAAAGATGTTCAAATCTAAAGCACTGAGAAAATTTTGGAAGTCTTGCACATTCAAAGTACGCAACAAAGAAAAAGGTCATATTTTGCAATTTTAAACAACTACAGACTTAAAAAAAAGTATTGAACCAGGAAAAACATGGTTGTGCCATAAAACCAGTAGAAACATGCTCGACGCAATTTGCACCAGAATAAGGCATTTAACACAACGGAACTTGAGCGCAATAGCCTTTGTGAAACGATTAAAACGACAAAGCTACATTGCTTGAGCAGTTTAAATGCTTTCTTTGCAGCAGTCTATATTTAACTATCTGTACTAACCATGACGCAAGGTGGCGGAAATTGAGCAACCACTAAACATCCGACTTTAGGTCTCAGGTAGCAGCAAAATTTTTCTAGCCTGCTGTAAATTATGTTAAAAATGATTTCACTGATGTTTGCAACGCTCGTTTCAGGGCGAGATGAACGGACTGCGTCTGAACCACCCCAACATCGTGCGAACACTTGTTATTATTCAAACAAAATTCCAGGTCACCAGCGGCCGCAGTGCTTGGTAACAGAACAGTAATTTTTTAGTCAGTTTCTAAAATGTGACCAGTTATAACCGAACAGACACGTGTAAACATTTTTTCAGCTTTGTCATAATGGAGTTTGCTGGAAATAAAAACTTGTCTCACATCATCAACGATGCAGATGAGACGATACCGCCATCGAGACGGTACAAGTGCGTCGAATGTGTAAACTAAACTAACTGAACCTCCAAACTCAATGGTATTGGACGTTGTCAGGAAGATGCTTTTTCTTATGAACAATGGCGCAGTCGGACAAACGCGGGTTCCCACTTTTTATGAATATAGAACTGTGGTTCTCAACCCAGGCCCGTAGCCAGGTTTTGAGGTTTGGAGGAGAAAATACATTTTTAGAGGGGCACGATTTTTGTTTTTATATTTTTAAAACAAATTTTTCTGCGAACAAGAAAATGTGGGGGGTACAAAAGAAATTTGGGGGGAACTTCTCAATCTTTTTGCTGAAGTGAACTAAATCCATCCTACGATTTTGTTAGAGAGCTGCACTAAAAAATTTTAATGCAAGTCAATTGACACGTTTGTTTTATTACAGAACGAAGTCTTTTACACAAAATACTAGAGGTTTTATTAAAAAACTGCCGAGGGGCGCACAAAAGGTGCATGGGAGCCGCATAAGGCTCTCGGAGCTGCGGTTGAGAACCACTAGAACGACGTTTTCTTACTTTCTGACGACATGCATCAGTATCGCCGCTTTTGTTGTCGTTTTTGTGAAGTACTAACAGAACAAGTGGTAATTGTCTTAAAAAAAATTGGCATTGCCTGTTTTGTAATAGAGCGTTATCTCGCTTTTTTGCTCACATCCTTTCTGGTACAACCTCACTCAATTTTCTTTTCAAATGTTTTATTACCGAAACGAGTTTGTTCCGAATACACTCGGTAAATTTTTGCAGTTAAGGTATGTGCAGTGTATAGCTAATGAGCTCAGCAGAAAAATGACTTTAGAATAACGTTAAGACACTGTGTGATAGTTTTTCTGGATACTGCAACAGCTTTCCTAAGTTGAGGCATGTAAGGAAAATTATCTAATATATTCTGTGTGCGTTGGAGTTGTGCAGTCAAGAATACGCAATTGCTTGAACCTGAAATTGTACGTAAACGCAATGTTATTTTCCTAGTATAATGACAGAAAGCCAGAAAATAAGTTCGGACTTTTCGAAATGATCTATATAAAAACAATTTGATGCGCAGCAGTCTCTGAAAAAACAAGTGCGCTAACAAATTGGATCAGCATTTTCCGAAGAAACCGATGTTACTGCTGGTTGGTTTATAAACTCCTCGGTTGTGCAATAAGCAAAGGTCTAAGAGCAAATAGTCAGTGCTGTAACGTGGTGTTACCTGCTTTTTTTCTTGCTGATGTGAAGCTTATTATTAAGGTTTTCAATGGATATACTTACTGGCTTGGCTTATCTGCACAACAAGGATTTAGCTCATTTGGATTTAAAACCAAGCAACGTTGTTGTAACATCAGAAGATCGTTGCAAGCTTTGTGATTTTGGATCTTGTCTTCAGGTCCAACCTCGTATCGATATTTCAGTGGTAAATGATATGAGAGTGCAGTACTTCATTTTTCTTAAAGCTTGCTGTTTATGAATCACCATTTTTCTTAAAGCTTGCTGTTTATTAATCACCATTTTTCTTAAAGTTTGCTGTTTATGAATCACACAATTTTCTGTCTTATCGAGGTAGCATAAGACTTATATTCAAATTTCTGATATTTCAACCGTCTATGTGTCTTTAGCAATCTGCATTTAGCCTACCAATTTCAGGTGCTATCTTAAGGTTTTGCGAGTGTCCGCGCTGTTACACCACTAACGTCTGTAAAACACGCTCGTGAGCTAACCGCTGACAAAACAGAAAGTTGAATAAGATCACCAGGAAGAAAAAGGTTTCTATCTGTTTTGCTGCTCAGTCAATTGCGATAGTCATGTTATAGTCAAGGTTGCCAGGTTGGCCCTTTTGGGGCCAAATTTCAGAAATTCGGTACCAAATAACACTTACTGGCCCCAAAATTTTCATTTGGCCCTTTGGCTCTTTTTTGGCCCTTTTCCAGGGTAGACTGGCCCCTTGCAAGAATTAGATCTGACCACTTTGGCTCCTGCCTGAGAAACCATATTTTTTAACTTTTTTGACTCCTGTAATTGATGGCAGATTTTCAGCTAATTCCTGTATTTTGAAGGTTTTTGATTACAAAATTTTGTTAGGATCGTTAGAGTTTCTGAGTTCATGTGAAAGTAAGTTCATCGAATATCAGAATACCTGTTACTTGCTGCAATTGTAAAGGTAGCAGTGTCAGTGAGAATGAGAACTGTTACGTTGTCGTTAGCTAACTCACTGTTATTCAGGTGGTGCAAGGGTTTGTTGGTTTTGTTCAGATTGCTGTTGATCGCTTTAGCACTTATCGAGGATGGTAAATTTATCTCAGTTGATGGCTGCACATGGAAATTAAGTTGTTCTCTTTCGATCTTTCATGTACCTGTTTTGCTGTTGTGCTACAATTGTGGTTGAATGTTGCCATTTAATAAATTGCAAAGTATGGGTTCATATGACTTTGTAACTGCAGATATATTTGGAAAAAATGGTTGGCCCCTTGTCTTAGAATTTGGCTCTTTTCTGGACAAGATTTGGCCCCTTGGCAAAAAGTAGATTTGACAGCCCTGGTTATAGTTGATTTCTCTCCTTTAGATCGCTTCGGTAAAGTGTAGTGAGCACAAATTATCGCAATGGACTGAAAACGTTAGATTCAAGTGAACATTGAACCAGGGAGCCATCTTTTCTGCATGGCTTGCATAAGCGCGAAACTCTTTAAGTCGCACCTTACATGAAAATCCTAGTTCTAGCAAATACAGATGTGTGAAACGCTCTGCTGGTAAGGGCCGAGCATTCCATCGCAACAGCTATCTCTTATCTAACCAACCAGCCAAGTATGACTAACAAGGGTAAAATGTACGGCATTGCTTCATGTTGTGGAAACCAGGCATAAAATTAGTTAAGGGTAATGACGAAAAAAAGATTCGTTGCGTTAAATCCGTTTGCGGCATTCATCTAGACAGGGGTGAGCAACCTTTTTTGAAACTCATAGCTACTTCGTGGGTTCGATTAATGCCAAAGGCTACTAGGTTGATAAGCACTTATAAAATTATATTATTATCAATAATTAATGATATCCACCTATGTGACGACAGTGATCATGGCAGTGCTGTTTTGAGAACAGGCCTGCAGGAGACCAACGTTGTCCTTACGGGTGACCTGATATCCGTGGGAAACATTTTAGGGACCACTAATCTAGACCAGTGAAAATCAGAAGCAGATTGTTTAGAATTTAAGCATTTTTTTCAGAATGCTAGGAGTTCTCGCGTAAGTGCACTTAGCAACTCGGAATCGATGATGAACAATTATGCAGCACTCTCAGCGCAAACTTCGCAAACTTCGTCCAAGTGGTCAACTGAATCCGCTAAATCATCGTAAGTAATTACGTGTGACTGAACCTGTCCATTTGACCTTTGTTCATATTACGTGGCTACGCTGCATCGGGTGTTACTGGTTGAAAGTTTTAAATCACATCTGCCTACTTCAGGTGCATTGACCTGACACCTCGTTTATTACTTGTCTTTTGATTATTGCAGTTATGCTTTAGAACAGGGGTCACCAAACCCTGTTTGAAACTAAGAGCTACGTCTTAGCCACATATCAATGCGAAGGAAAACTAGTTTGGGTACACCTCCAGGTTTCCATTTCTGAAATAAAAAATTTGCTCAAATTTCACCTTTAATTATTTTAATATTAATAACACTGGTCAACAGCAAAATTTAAACGGTGATTGTAATAAGTGCCCCCTAAAAGTATTTTTGACGCTGATTTCAAAAATGTCATTTTTTTCGTAGCACATCTGGTTTTTGAGATATCCATATGTTTTGGTTTCCAGTTAGCCTACCACAGGCCTATAAACAACAGAAGGTAGCATTGTTTCGCATTGTGACGTAACAGAGATTGATGTAGCCAGCATACCATTTGCGAAAGTAAAGCAAGTTTACCAACCTTAACTGAGTGCTTTAAATGCAAGAATCTGTTATGCTGAGTGACATATTGATATCTCTGTGCACACAGGCAATATAAACATTAAATCCCCATTGCACATTCCGTTCATTTGAATGAATCGTATGATAAACAATCAGATTGTTTTGAATGCTTTTTAGTTGGCTACACTGACTACCAGTGGAGCCTGGGTGGAGGTCATAAGCACAGTCCCGTCGCCACGGGGGGGCCAAACGAAACTCCAAGCCCCCCCAAATTGAAACATGAAACATAAATCAGTTGAGTTTTTGTTAATTTTGAGTGTTAAGCCCCCCCGCACAAACTCAGAGCCCCCCCCTGCAGAAATGCAAAGCTCCCCTATTGAAAACTTTCTGGCGACGGTTCTGCATAAGCATATTAATGGGAATGCACTTAAGAATTAACCAAGTACTGCTGTTTTATGTTTATGGGAAAGTCGCTCTACGTGCTATTGCAGATCACTATGAAAAGCAACATCAGCCACGAGAACATGTTCCTGGAGTGAACAGTGTTCAGGAGTTCAGCATACTCCACTAGCAAATCATGATAAGTCCTGATGTCACCTCTGCATATAAAATTGGGCTTGATGAAAAGTTTTGTGAAACCAGTGGCCAAATGCAATTCCAGTAGCTTTAATTTAACTATTTGTGTGGCAAGTTTGCTGATCTCAGGAAAGCTAAATTGAAAGAAGGAATTTTGTAGGCCTAAGATTTCTAGAGGTTTTGACAGATCGGAACTTCGAATGCACTAAGTTACAAGCTCGAAAGGCACTCAGGTGGATATGCTCGAACTTTACAGGAAATATTAAGGCTTTTGTTTGAGTTGCAGAATTGCTTTAGCTTACATCGAGATGAGCTTGCATATATCTCTAAAGGTGCATTTTCTTCATTCACACCAGTGATTTTTCGAAAACCTTGATGCCATGAGTGACCATCAGGGTGAATAATATTCAAGCTATGGAAGCAAGATACAAGGGGTTCTGAAAAGAGTCGATGGTATCGCCTGCTGGATGTTGTCTCATGGTGATCCAGGCACGCTTTTTAAAAGAGGCTTGTTCAAAACACTGACTATAGAAGTTTTATGAGTTCCACTATCAAGACCAGGAGTCCTATGTTTATTTGTTCAACCTGTTCTTTTATTATTCGTAATAAATTAACAAACTTTACACAGACTGAATGATCAGGTCATTTTTCATTTGGAAACAAAAGCTAATATATAAGCATGCAACTGTTTATACACCCAAAAAAGCCTTTCCCTGTAACTCAAATTTGATGTGCCATAAGAAAATGAGTGCCAAATTTGGAATCAGCACCCAAATTTTATCTTAAAAGGTCATGATCATGTCATATCCTCGTTTAAAAAAAGTGTTTTTTGTTGACCTGTGTAATTAATGATATTCGTCAATGTCAAGAAACATGTTAATATTTTTTAGAACAGGCCAGTGGACTACCCAATTGGTCCTTGCGGGCGACCTGGTGCCCGAGGACGCCATGTTGCTAACCCCTGTTTTGGATGCTTCAGATATTTGCATTTCTTCCATACCTTTGAGGATAGCCCATCTGGCGCAGAACCTCAAGAATGGAAAAAACATGCAATTAACTTGTAATGACTCATGTAAGATTAAATTAAATCAACACATGAAAAATCTCGTGCATATTCTTCCTCTAAGAAATATCATCAGGTTCATGTTTTGCCTAAAGACCTTGATTATATTTTCTGGAACTAGGTGGTATCTCATGAGTAGAATGCCAAAACGAAGCAGNTTTACGTCCCAATAAAAGGTATCATGTCAATTGCTAAGGAAGGGTTTCGCAGACAGGGATGCGAGACAAAATTCCCAGTGGTACAAATTGGTTGTGTTCACTTTGCCTTTTTTAAAAATAAACCATTACTTTTGTGCATTCACCCAGTGGCGTAACTAAAGGTTTAATCCAGGGGGAAAAACTGAGCTGAGGGGGGCCCGCTTGCCACCGTAGGGGGCCCACTGGTTAGCACTCAGAAAATGGTTGAGAAATAATAGTGAATCCACATGTGGATGTCTATACTAAAATCCGAAATCACCGGTGAACATTCCGAAAATCTCCCGAAAAAACCCAAACGGAAAACAACCTACTGAAAACCAAAATAATTCCAATTATCAAAACGTAAGCCAAGTGGGGGCCCGGTTTTTACATTTAACTTGACATGGGACGATTTGCACCCCTGCCTCTCGCCAGTTTTCATCTTATTTTATTTTAAACAAATCGTCACACATGTTTCAATGCATGACTACAAAGAATATGAAGTGAAGAGTAGAAAAAAGGTTCTTAAATATTGCCACGCCCCACGTTGAAAACCACTGCTTCAAAGTTTTACGACTATGGTGCGAAATATGTCAGAATTCTCAGGAATGCGGAGTATAACGAAGGTTGGGAACAACTGCGTTAGGGAATAAAGCACTGTTTGTTTCAGGTCACAGTTGATGGGCACTTTTATTTACCGAGCGCCAGAGTTATTGCGGGGCTACGTGCCTTCCACCAAATCGGACATGTTTTCTTTCAGCATCACAGGTAAGTTATTATTGCCATTGCGTTTTTACGAATAGTGCATGACAACCACTGAGGTCGCCGAGTTTGCTGATAAGGCTGGTCGTATTCTTGATGAACCAAAGTGGCGTTGTACCGAATGTTTTAAGCTGGCACAAGCACATGGCAGTTCTCTTTGTAAAGGGCCTCCACTCGTAAGTTCGTTGTCTTTTTATAAAGAACTGTTCCAATACAATTTGATTCAACGAACAATTGATTCCCAGTTCAGCTTCATCAGTGGAAGTGCACCACTGACAAGTTATGTTTTTTTCGATCGGCATGCTTATGTCTTCAAAGACCAGACAAACTTTAGGCGTTTTATTGGTTTTATCATCTAGCTTGGCAAATGTGGAGCAGAGAACTACCTTATTCTGGGCAGCACAATCACACCGTTGTTTTTGCTGTTGTTGCGACTGGTGCTCGACCAAGACTTCCAACATTTAGTTCCGAAAAAGGTTAGTGGATGTCCTGGATAAACTGCAATTTATTTGATTTAAGCATTGCCGCAACTGAAACAAAACAATTGCAGATAAAGTCATTTCCAAACTACACCCGCAGCATGCAGAATCGTAAACTCAATTAACTAGTTCCCTAGACAGTTTACAGTGCTAACAATGCCTGATAATTAGGGCAACCAAAAGTCGATAAAGTCAAAATTTGTCTGCCTTCTTTGAAGTTATGAAACGTCCACAAACCAAGTTTCACTCTGATACCATGAGCAACGTCCAAGTTATTAGGTCAAAAAAGGTCAATTTATCGTTAGGTCAAAATTTATCTTTGGGTCAAACTTTCCTTGCAGCACAGTTTTTTCTCCGTTCGATATTTTATTGAAACTATAACAACAGATATTGATGCGCTTTTGCATGTTTAGTTACAATTCTGTAATAATAATGGGTTTATTGTCGCTTCTGACATAATAATATTTTTCCCCACGACTACAGGACAATTAAGCTGATTGCAATTCAGCGTGTGCTCCTATGAAGTCGCATGAAAAATAAAACCGAATCAACATTTTTGACTCCTCGCCGGTCATATGTGCTGGAAGATGAAGCAGAATGGCTCTTGTAAGAAAAGGCGCCTACCGCTGACCTAAGGCTAAATTATTTTGCAGTTGCGAATGCAGGAAGTTTATAGGTCAAAATAAAGTCAAAATTTATAAATAATAAAGTCAACATTTTCAGTTTTTAGGTCAAAAAATTGGTTGCCCTACTGATAATACGTCGCCTTTGTGCTGTAAAATTACACTACTTTTATATGTCACAAAACCTTGATTGCAAATGTTTACGATGAGATGAAAAAGGTCTGTTATGTCTATCAAATAGAGCCTATTTAAAATTATTACCCTACCCCTATAGAAAATACGAAAAATGAGGACGTAAGTCACAATTGGAGACATTTCTTAAGAAGTAATGACTAAGAACAAATCTCTGAAATAAGGACGGTATGTTAGATCTGCATACAGGCAAACTAAGCTTGAACCGCAATATTGTTATCTGCATCTTGTGCAGCGACGTCCTCTGACATATTAACCTGTGTTGCATAATTTTGTTTTTACAGAGTATTTTGCCGACTATGCTGTAAAAAAGTTTTAAGAACAACACATTTTTTCGTAAAGGATTGGTTGTAGAGTAGTTCAGCCACGACACTGGCAAAAGAAGGTAGTTCTACGCGAATGAAGTTATTCACAGCTAAAATCAACCTTTTTCGCCATAAAGTTCATTCTTTTGGTCATCATTTTATACCCATATAAGTGTTGATCTGAGGCTTAGGCATACAGATTATTTCTCCTTTGAACGCAACTTTTTCAAGATACATGCTCCATGACATGTGTGGGATAACCATTCTATTTGTGCAGTTCCCGATTCAATTCAGTTTATTATTAAAACTTAATATTCTTTGCAGTCTTCGCTGGTATGTGGATACCTTAACCTTATCCAGTCAAAAAAAATAAGATTTTATGTTGATGTCAGAAAATCATTGTCCCAAGCATTTGCATATGTACGACAAAATAAAGAGGGAGAAAGAGCTGCAACCAAAATTTTTGCACATCATTTTTTAATTAAGTAAAATCAAGTTTCATAATTGCTGGGAAATGGCTGACATCTTATGTTGTGTTAAATTTTTTTTCGGAAAACAGAAATCTATATGACTTTAAACAAATCTTCATCTCCTGATGTTGCGTGTTTTGTTGCAAACAGTTAAATTGAATATGCGTTGTGAATTGCAAAATAGCATTAATTTGCAAGTGAAGGTATTTGAGACAACGGTAAACAGCCAATTTCGGTTCCGTCAAATTCAGGCTTTTTAAACATTCCTGCCACAAGACTATTTCTGGTGACAATAAGCCAGTGCAGGTGTAGCGTTTCTTAAATCCTATTTTTTCGCAGTATTGTCACAAGAGGAACTTTCTGAAAAAAACTTCTTTGATGTCGTAGCAGCTTCGTGGAATGCCGAAGCTGACCAGCGACCAAGTGCTGAAAGTGCCATTGGTGCCTTACGATTGTGTCAAGTGTTGCAGTTCGAAGATCACGCAAGTTTATCAGGAAAGAACAAATGCATCAACAGCTAAAATCAATTATGTATTACTTGTTTAGTACTTAGTCCATATATTTTTACATAGAAGAATTAACAACTATTACTGTGACCGCTCAAAGAAAATCCTTGAACCAAATGGGTATTTGAACAGTGGTATGGAGTTTGCAAATACTGTCTCTATCCTAATTTTCTGTTTTTTATCTTTGTTGATTCAGCTTTCTTTCTCTCGTTTTGAAGTACACGTGTGGTATACTATATTTCCGTCAGTTATCTTTGTTGTATGTTAAAACAACTACAAAAGCATCCGTGTTTTTACTCTCTCTTTGTAACTAAAAACTAATCTTTAGAAATGCAACAAATATTCAAGCATTGATGTGGTAAGAGATGCTTTGGAAACTATAGAACTGTCCTCAAACACACTAATGTGTGGAAGAAGTGTTGCCTCCGTATCAGGATGTGCAAACGTTAGCTATGAACTTGTGAATATTTGTGACGTTGCAAAGAGGTATCACAACTAAGGGGCTAAACTCGTGCCTACTGAAGATGTGCCTGGCTATGTCATTGGATTTTTGCAGGGCTTAAAAGCTTGGTCAACTGTTATGACATAAGTAGAGAGTAAGTCAGCTTACATGATGTGTGTTTCAAGCACTATAGTTCTTTTCATGTACTTTTGAAGTGCTTTTGGGATACCGCTCATATTTCCTAAGTGTGAATTTATTAGAAGCATAGGCGTGCTTTTTTAACAAACGATTTTTTACAAACTTATTGAAATGAGATCGTGAGCCGCCTGCTAGCTAATATAGAAATGAATTTGCTAGATCTTGCATTTTGAAATTAATGATACCTTTGACCAGTGGTGCAGAACCTTTTCGCTATTGCCAACCGAAATACGTCTATTATGAATTACGGGCACCGGTGAGCTCTGTCAATTTTTATTTTTTTGCATTGCTTCTTTTCTGCTTCCACACGCTGATCCTAGTCTGCTTCCACACATTTGTCTGACTGCCTTGCACTAAATATACTCATAGAGTTTATGTTAATGCTCGGCCGCCATAAGCTGTATTTCAAATACACGAAATGGCTTCATATATTTTGTGGCCATATAATCGCTTGGGGGCGGTAGGGTGGAGATCATGAATAGACTTGTGACGTTTTCACCAGTTGCGGAAGCGGCAGTGTAAATCGTGCTGACAAAGCGTAGCGCTAATAGCTGGTGCAATGGATGAAGCTCCTACGCTTATCAGGAAGCATAGTAGAGAGAACAAACACGTGCATTTTGAATGTCGGGCGGTCCTACGCCTAACGTTAGTTTCAGAAGAATTGAAAACCGGGAAATAAGTAGAACTCCATCATTAATCTTCAGAGCTGATAAACACTGCTAGTTTAAAGGAAGTGAAAGTAAATGCAAAAGTAATTGCAGTTTGTTCAAGAGTTCAAGAAGTACTGTTCTGGAGTCATCTGCACGATGTGGTGAAGTTGAGGTATATGTCATGCCAAAGATATTATAACCATAGCTATTCAAAGTGTCAGCGGTGCTTTAATGTTCCGATAAATTCTGAAGAATCGCGCAGTTCCACAGAAACGCAAGCACTAAACGCGCACACGGCAAGGGTACAGGTTGAGGACAAAGCCAACAGTTGAGCTTGAAACAAGTTAATGAGTAGCCGGAAAACTTCGTTGTGCCGATGCACTCCCACTACTCGGAGTTTTTTATTGATTGATGAAATACAGGATTGCCTTTGCGCTAACAGTTCGTTGACTGATTGCCAGCATGTTATTTTATCTGCAAGTTCACAACAGAAATTTCGAATTAAGTGCTTGACAAACATGATAAAGTACAGTACATCCTTGTTCTCGTTATGGCTATAGATTTTCTGCTACTTACAGCTACTGGTACTTGCCACACTTTGATGGATGTGTTGCAAAACGTTTTCAGTGTACAGTCAAAACTATTTGATTCAAGATGTAATCGTGAATTTTTTTTCGCCGCGTTCCATGTTTCTTTGTGCCTGACGTATGTCACCACGCAAAAAAACGCCACAACATTTAGGACACAAAGTAATGTGCCCTGCGTCAAGCAGCTTTCCTTGTTCTTCCCAATTTTTCGGTATTGTATCACAACTTTTCCTGCTTCAGCGAACTTCAGTACCTCGACGCAATTGCAACACATTGCAATGACTGAATTTGCAATTATAGCATGGAAAATGCCTAAAACGTGTGTATACCGTTTCATCCATTCCCTAACGATGCAGCCAGGGCCTATTTGACTGATTTCACCAAATTGGGCCCCGCGGCTCAAGGGGCCCCACGCCAGCACCGGCAGAGCTACGGTTTGAAACCTTTTTGTAATCTAAGAGAAGTATACTACGGCTATGCCACAAACTTAAAACGCGCTTGTGGATGCTAACAGAGCAGGGTTGCGGAATCGGAGTTAAAATGTCCGATTCTAACTCCGACTCCTTAACATAGCGTGAATGAAGTTTGATTGTCAACAAATTTGTAGCAATTAGCAATCAATGGAAATCATGGTGCACAGCAAGAATTCTGTTTCAATACAAGTTTCAAAAGAAATTGTACCATTTCAACAGGCACGAGTTAGGATTCTTAATTAGGAGTGCGACGTAAAAAAATATTCATTTGGACTTTAGGAGTCAGATAAAAAATCCGACTCCAGCGACTCTCGTGTTTTTAAGAACCTGACTCCTCCCACAAACCGACTCCTTGCGACCCTGACTCCGTAACCCTGCAGGCTGCAGCAGATATGAACGGATTTGTTTTTCAAATCCGATTTCGATCCAACAATTTTATCAAATCCAAATTGATGCTTTTTAGGAATTTTTGAATACTGTAATTAACATTTACGTTATTTAGTTTATTTACTAGTTTAAAAGCGCTCAGCTAGCGAGTGAATAATGTCCTTTCAAACGAACGTATGGGACGGGTAGAAATGATTTGCCTATCTATAACTCATGATGCCTTTCACAAGAAATGAGATATGAAAGGTGTTTCTCGTAAGGTTCAGGTACCGCCATTGTTGCGTCAGCATTGTCATGTGGCCCTCGGGTTATTTTATTAGTCTTCCATTGGCCCTGGGAGCGATTTGTGTTTGAGACACCTGCTTTGAGGATTTACTTAACAATGTCTGTAACAGTTGCATCAGGTGAAAGAAGGTTTCAAAACTAAATATACAAGGAAAAACTGTGGCCAAGAGCGCAACCGGGGGGGG
>JGI24021J15306_10002942_pt1 | contig 18900 bp, 10 predicted proteins | sample Ectturendosymbi1_FD_15306 | JGI IMG/M metagenome (IMG submission 15306)
CACTTCAGTGAAATTTTCAAAATGAACTCCAGCCTGATGATGCATTGTTATGAAATAATTCCGCTCAATGGCCATTTGTAAAATTGGGGGCTTGTTGTTGCGTCATTTTTCCATTGTCTTCAATGGAACTACAGCAACTGCTGCAGTTAGAAGTCATTTTGTATGCTTTAAGAAGGTGGGATAAATTTCAGTTAATTTTGAATCATTTTATGCTGAAAGTAAGCTAGAACGTGACTTAATGCAGAGTAATGTGACAGGCTAGCAGTGCAGTTTGGATTCCTTTTCACATCATTTCATTCATTGTTTTCAATTTGTCCCGGTTTAAGCCTTAGAAATTATGGAAAGTCTACATCTAATGAAATACACAGTATTATTGATGAATGTTGAATGAAGAAATCATGCAAAAAATATTATAACGGAAAACCACAATTTCCACAACTTTACGTTTGTTCATGAAAAAGAACATTTGGTTTTGTGCTGAATTGACATTTTCGAAAGATCAAATCGAGAAAAATTAAACTTGCGTGAAAATTTTTCTTGTCAAACAAAAATAACAGGCAACATATGCGTTTACATGCTTATGTTTTTTTAAATTCTGCTATGCATTTGGTAGGCAAAGTGTTCTAAGCTCTTTTGTTGCTGCTTGTAGAATAGGAGTACATATTCCGAAGATAGTTAATTCAATCAACCTTGAAGGCCAGTGCGTTTGCATCATGTAGGGTTGGGGTTCAGGTTTGGGGGTTAGGTTTGGCGGTTAGGGTTGGGGTTTAGGGTTGGGAGTTAGGTTTACGGTTAAGGTTTAGCTTTGTGGGTTAAGTTAAAGTTCGGGTAAGAAAAAGAAAACTAAATTACCTCTCAGTCCAATATTGCTTTCAGTGGTTAGATATTCCCAAACCGTCCCTTATGGTGGAGTATCCGACGTTTAATCAAAAGCTTTTACTTTCGTAAAAGACATCAAAACTCCATCGTGAGATTACATTCCTTTTCTTAGAGATGTCAAAAAATTGACACAGAGCATTACATCAGAAATATCGGGCAGACGTTAGAAATTCGCTTGACACCGGAGAGCGATAAGGGTGTGTTTTGAGATGAAGAAAAACTTTTTTCTGGCCGTAGAACACTGACATTTCCACTTGATTAATGTTTCTCTTTAAAATATGCGATTATTGAGTTCACTGTTTTTAAACAGTGTCGCGTCCAGGGAAAGGTTGCGGAGACTGCTCCTCCTCAAATATCCGTGCCATTAATTAATTGATGTGTATTTTCATTAAAATTGCAACATTAAAATACCCCACCATCTGTAGCGCAACATCCAGCAAAAATGACTAGTGACTGCAGCCCTAGCTGGAAATTCTTGCATTTTTATAAATTTTTTTAACATTTCTGGTCGCAGCAATGTCATGTGCAAACCTATTTCACTCACAAACGATGTTTTTCAGGTTATAAACATCACAACTCTTTGAAATGTAGCACATTGGCAACATTTGTCTCCCTTTAACGACCGCGCCGGCCAACCGATCTTCTTCCCCGTGATTTCAGCCAGTTCTTTCAATCCACTGTCTGGCCGCACCTAATCTCTGGGCAGGTGTTGAGCAGCCATTCGATTGTCTCCTCGTCGGGCCGTGCAGTCGATGAACAGGTCGATGGATTGGACATTCGACGACAACATGGTTGACGGTTTGTTCTTCTGCGCCACACTCACAGGCCGCAGAGGAGATCATACCCCATCTGTACAAGTAGGAGTGGAAACGTCCGACACCAGTGGGGGCAGTTAAGCCGGACCCACTCTGTTCTCGGAAGGGTCAATCCAGTAGGGTTGGTGCCGGTGTTGGGGATGAAAGTGCAGAGTCTTATAGGGTTGTCCAATCACTTTCTATTCCATCGGTGATCCGCCCCAGAGCGCCGAACGTATATTGTTGTTGTCAGATGACCTAAAAGTTGTTATGCGGCGGCACAAATGAGTTTCTCGATTTGAGATTTCGTGCATTACCACTCGGTGGACAAGTGAGCGCTCAGTGGAGCAGGTATCCAGGCTCCATGGAACGGGGTGCTAGGGACAGTTTGGCTCCATTGCGACGAAGCTCAGCAGGTTGGATGCCTGCGATGATAGGAAGGTTGTCTGCTGGTGCAGGACAGAGCCATCCTGTCACAATTCGCAAAGCGTTGTTGTTGGCAGGGTCAATGAGGCAGGTGTGAGCACTGCCATACCAAACAGGAGCGCAGTACTCTGTGGTTAAATCTGCCAAGTTTAAGGTGGCTGTTCGCAACGTTGTTGCTCCAGCACTCCGGCCACTGTCAGCGATCCACCTCAAGAGTGCGACGTGTGATGTCAGATTTTTGCGAAGTGCCTCACTGTGTCTGCGATAATTGAGCGACCTGTCCAATGTCACTCCAGTGTATAGGGTCTATGATACTCCGAAGCTGTGGACATCTTTGTGTGTGACGTTCTCAAAAAAATTTTACAACGAATGAATTGTGAAAATATGAATAAACGAACAATCGAACATCAAAAACACATTCATTCATTTTGATACTCGGATTTTCTCTGGGTACGTTCGTGGGGCAGCAATCCTAAGAGGAATCCAAATACCTCACGGTTTTCAGCAATCTCAGATAGTTGTGCTGGCCAAAGACATACCAAGAAAAAACATACCAAGCCAGGCCAAAAACATACCAAAAACATACCAAGCCAGGTTGAATATGTAGCCACGTCATCTGGTGTTTGGACGACATCTCGGCATGGATGTCGGAATTGGTGGTATGACCGGCCTTGGACTCCTGCTGGATTTCAAAATATGATGTTTTGCTCTTACGTGTGTTGTAGAAAACCATTTTTCTCTCAATTTCGATGATACTGAAGTGAACTTCACCACTGTTGGCTTTACCTGGAAAAAAGTTTCTGGGTATCCCTGGGAAAATGTACTATTGCCTCCTCACAGGAAAAATCTTTCCGGCGCCGATGCATCCAGGTTGCTTTCCCGTAGGACAGCAGGACACCCAAGTGTTTCCTGGAACATTTGGGCATATTGGCCGCACCGTCCAGCTGACATATCTAAGGTGAAGTGGCTCGACATACAGGGATTTATGAATTTCACAGCTGCACAATTTGTCGCCAAGTGTCTCACCGTGAACTCTTCGTAAACCTCCCACCTCTGCCGCTTGTACTTGGGATAGCGCTCTTTCAGTCACTATCCAAGATTCATGACCTAAAGTGAAGATCAGAACAAAGGCCGATTTGAAAATTAACAGCTTTACACGTTTGGATTTTGGAAGCACTGGTTTCTTGACCACAGAGTGAACAAGCTCGGGCAGACCTGCGTTTACTTTTACCAATCCGCGCATCATTCTCCTTGTTCTGTCTTCATTCGTCACTCGTGAATAAGAACTCAAGTTGCTTGATCTTCTCTGCGTGCTGCAATTTATTGCCACTTACGTGCAGCTTTAATGCATTGGATTTATGGAGAGATATGATACATCAGTCCTTATTCTAATTTTATTCCCATTTGGTCGCTTGCAGGAGAAATACAATGAAGCGCATGTTAGGGACACTGTTCAGAGAATTCAAGTAGTACGAAGTCGTCCGTAGAAAGTATACCGTTGATCTTGCAGCTTTCAAAAGTAAAACCCTAATTGACTCAGACAGCGAATCCTCCATTTTCGTTCAATTATTTTGCGCTATCCCTTTTAGAGGCATTGGCATGCACTTTTACGGGGAGGTCAAATAGAGATATATACCCCGGTAGTTACTTCAATCCACTCCTGTCTCAGTTCTTGTGCGTAGGGATGATCACCCCAGTTTGGTAATCTTTCGGTGGTGTCCCTGTAGAAAATCAAGCCACTTGCTGAAACGAGTCAGCCAAAGAACTCCTCAATTCAAGGCTTGAGCAATTCATTTCATCATAACTGACTTCAATGTTTGACAGCTAGGATCACTTCGAGTGCAGTGCTGACATTTTCCTCACCCAAATGTACCACGTATGTCCGTAGGTTTGATAGAGACTGGGTTTGAAAAATATTTGAAATACTAAACATTATTTTGGCCTTTGGTGAATCTAGCAACATTACATTTGTGGCAGTGGAGACGCCAGATTATTTTCGAAAACACTTTGTTTGCTGTCAGTTACTGGAATCCATTTAACGTCCGAAATTCTCCCGAAATTTGATTTTTGACTTTTTCGACATGAGGGCTGCAGATTTTCATACTTCAAATGCTCTTTCCGCTATCACGTTTGTCAGCATCACCATGTCAGTCACTTTTATGGAACAAGATAAACAACGTTTTTAGTCCCCACCCCCTATGGAACAGAGCGGTCGATGGTTTTGGTAGTTTTTCAACCACAAGCCCCGAAAATGAAAACAGACCCAAAAATGTCAGTTAATTCTAACAAAAAATCTACTGCATGAAATACCAAGAACAATTGCTTGGTGGACCAAGTCAACAAATTTGCAACGTTAACTAAAACGTCTGTACAAACTGAAAAAATCATAATTGCATCGAACTTTCCACAGAATATATGCAAGTAAATTTGACACAAACTGTAGAAAATTATAAGCAGACGTGAATAGAAACAAAAGACCAAAATGCGCATGGAAATGTGTGTCTACGACATGGTTAAAAAAAGTAGCTCAGCCGATTCCAGCACAAGTGGTCGCCAGCACCATCATGCAACCTAAACTTTCTTCGATACAAAATTAAAGTTTTAAACCTTGCGAATCTGTTTGCAAGAACGGTTGTGGTAAAACCCCACAAACCGGCAGCATGAACTAAGAAACATTGAAACACTGCACATTTGTAGAAAATGGATTTTTCTTTTGAGCGAGTCATTGCTGTGAACTGCTTAGCCACACCTGATCTCGGGGCAGGTGTTGAGCAGCCATTCGATTGTCTCATTTTCCAGAACAGCCAGGCCGAGCAGTCCATGAGCAGGTCGATGGATTGGACATTCGAGGACAACATGGTCAACGGTTTATTTTTCTGCGCCACACTCACAGGATGCAGAGGAGGTCATACCCCATCTGTACAAGTAGGAGTGGAAACGACTGGCACTGGTGTGAGGCAGTTAAGGCGGACCCACGCGGTTCCTGAAAGGGACATTTAAGTAGGGTGGGTGCCAGTGTCGGGGATGAAACTGCAGAGTCTTGTAAGGTTGTCCAACCACTTTCTATTCCATCGGTGATCCGCCCCAGAGCGCCGCCCATATATTGTTGTTGTCAGATGAAGTGATGAGTTGCTCTGGGTCGTGTACAAATGGGTTTCTCGATTTGAGATTCTGTGCATTACCACTCGGTGGGCAGGTGAGCGCTTAGTGGAACAGGTATCCAGGCTCCATGGCACGGTGTGCTGGGGACAGTTTGGCTCCATTGCGACGAAGCTCAGCAGGTTGGATGCCTGCGAGCATGGGCGCAATTTTGTTGCAAAATGTGGGGGACAGCTTGGTGTGAAACCAATATATTCATGCGGTCAACGCAGAAGTGAAGTTTTATAAATGCAGATTTCCCATCTTGTTTTTCAGAGGTCTTTTGAAAGCAACATCAATCGTGCTTTGCTTTTCTTTTTAACATCAAATTTTACTAGATGAAATTCATGTCAAAAGTTCCATTCTAAGAGTTATGTTTGAATTTGACACGAAAATATATTTGAGATTAAACAGAAATCAAACCTCACAACGGTGAATTGGCAAAAAAGTACCAAGTTTAACCTGCATTAACACGATAAGAATCTCTAGATAAACTAGGTGATACGTACCTGTAAAGCAAATGTTTTGCACTTGGATGAAAATATTGATGCATTGTGGGTTTGTTTAAACTCACGCAAATCAATTGACTTGCGAATCCATGCATTCAGCACATGCACAAAGTAAAAGAGTTACGGAATAAATATCTATTTAATTGGTTGGTCACCATTGTCGTGGCATTACAAGAAATCAGGCTAAATGTATAGACAGGCCCATAACCAGCTTGGGACACCAAGAGGGGCGAAGAGTTTTCTGAGAGGGGCCCAGATTTTTTGAACTATGTCCAATAGTTTCGACCTGTCCAACATTTCTCCGAGGGATTTAGGCTAGGGGCAAAAAGGTAGAAATTCTTTGTTGTAGTTGACTTTTTGCTCACATTTACATTACTTTTTGTTAAGATGGAAGGCTGCCCACATCGTTCGTATAGTGCTACGCTTTAGCTTCCAAGTCTGGAGGCATTCACCTACGGTTGCCCTATCCTTGCTCAGCACCCCTTCCACTGCCTGACAGTCACCATCAGCATGTATGACAGCTAGATCGTCAGCATATGGCATATGCGTAATTCCTGGAGACGGTGGTGGGCAGGTCAGAAATGTAGATGTTGGAGATAAGGCATGCCGGGACAGACCCCTGTTGTACGCCGTTCGTGAGGCGTCTTAGCTTTCTCCGTTTGCCATTTCCGGTGGAAAACGTGACCCGGCGATTACTAACCATCTCCATGATCATGCGGACCATGCGTCTGTCAGGTCGCAATCACAGCACCTTGCCGGTGGGTCCACGAGGCCATGCCGTGTGGTAGGCTGCTGTGGGTCGACAAACACAGCACCCGCTTTCTTCTTAGCCGTAAAGCCATCCTAGATGTCCTGTGTTACCAGCGTGTCCCGGTTTTCGGTCGACCCCCCGTATAGAAGCCCGCCTGCCCCTGTGGGACAATGGTTTTGAGTGATTGGTCGATGTTTTCCCTATATAAGCTATACCAAATAGCAATGCAGGGAAACAGGATTCGTTTGTGATATAACAAGCTTTATTCACAATAATCAAATTGAGGGATTCCAACGTATGTGGATGCATTCTACTGAAGGAAGCAATATCCGCAAGGGGTATAAGCAAGGAATCGATCAGCAAATTTTTTGTCTATGTGGATGTAATAAGCGATTTCAAAAGTTTGAAACAACCTTTTCTTTGAATCTTTTGCAACATTTTCAATTTGTTATGCATTTGTTTTTGTTATGGAATTTTCATGCTAACCTACGCATACCAATCTCTTCGGACTGCATTCAAACAGACTATAGCAGAAAAAACTTTTCTATTGAATTGAAAACCGTTTTGTATGCTTGATATTGCAAGCAATACAGTGAAAACAATTTCGTTCATAAAATGCAATATTTAGGTAAATCTGATAGTCATAAGTAGGGCAATATCAAAATGATACGAACAAGCTCAACTGCACAGTTCATATTGTTAAGAGTATTCATTTCAGAAACCAGATAGCGCAAACAAATAATGACCGAAATAAACTATGGCCTACTGTCATGGAAATTGATACTGTAAACCCAACAAAGTAAAGAAACGAACAACAGCCATCAAAAAGATGCAAAAGAAACTAGGGTCATGAACTGCATTGATGACTCTGAGATATAAACACATTGATAAATTATTTCGCATCCATTGGAGTAAAATTACCTAACCAGATCGAAAAAAACAATTCTGGCCGAACCAGCGAATACTTTTTATTCATAAAAAATTCCGACATCTTTCATCTTATTTCCCACTAGCCCATCCAACGTTAAAAAATCATAAGTAATTTAGAAGCTAAAAAGCAGCATCTATGAACGACATTATAATCAAGTTTCTCAAACTGGCTGATGCAACTGTGAGCAATTTCTCTTCAGAACCCTTTAACTTGTGTATTCTTGAAAGTGAGTTCCCTGATGATTTAGGATAACACAAATTATTACAATGCACAAGTCAGGATCAAAGGAATGATGTTCTAATTATCGACTGGTGTCTGCACTATCAGCAGCAAACAAGGTAATTCATACAAATGAGTTGTTATCTCCAATTCAGCACATATTTGGAGAAGGGACACCCACTGGATTAACATTCAAAGAAATCTAAGACCACTGCTTGATAAGAGATTAGTAACGTTTTCTGAATCTTTCCAAAGGCTTCGATACACTGAACCATTATTAAAAACTTTTAGGTAAGTTAGAAAACCAATACGGTATTAGAGGATTGCCATTAAAGTTACTTGAAAACTACTTCGCTAATCAATCAGAGATTCTCACGTATTGAAGGTATTCAATCACAAACGTTTAGTGTAACTTCTGGTGCACCACAGGGCTCAACGTCAGTGCCAGGATTTCTCCTACACATGTCTCAAATTAAAATCAACTTTATTTGCGGGCGACATAGCTCTTTCTTTTTCAGCAAAATAGGATTTTGATTTAAAAAAGAGGGTTGAACAGGAAGTATGTAATAGTGATAACTAAGTGAAGCACAATAAGCTATCTACAATTACAACAATACTCTTTGTGTGACGATTACACAACAACAAATAATCTCTGATCTCTGACGTGGACGTGAACGTTAACATTAACAAACATGGCATGTCAAAATTTGACAATGTTAAAACTTTGGAGTTGTACTAAGAGGATATATTGGAACTTAAACATAGCCCAAGTAACAAAACAAATATTTCAAGGATTTGGGGTTCTTTCGTGAATTAAGCATTACGTTCCAACTAGTTCCTCAAAATTATATATATCTAATTTATTCTCATGTGTAGTACGCCATAATTAATTGGGATCAGCTTCATCATACCTTCTAAAATCAATAAAAACATTTCAAAATAAAATGATAAAATCAATCACAATTTGGTTCCCATGGAGCAGGGGTTTCCTACCTGGAGTACATATACCCCTAAGGGTGCATTTACCTATCTGAAGTGATACATTCATAGTTAGCAATAGAAGGGAAATAAATTTCTATATTGTTTTATTTCAAATAATCATACATATATCAGTTATAATTATTTTAAAAAATCATTGCATATTTTAGTCACGGTAAATTATTTGGGAAAAAGTCGATCTACGCCATATAACGAAATTTTAGGTGGACATGCTCATCTGTCGAAATACTGAAGAGGTAGACGGTTAGAGAAATTTGGGTACGCCTGGTATAGAGGAAATATTTAAAAACACTTGAAAGGTTTAGATTTGTACATTTTAGCATTTTGAAGTTGCAAATATCAAAAACGATGCATCAGCTCAAGTATAGCTGTGTTCCGCCAGCATTCAATAGGTGATTCACTATGGACAAGATAAGTCCGTATAAACCTAGACAAAAATCATATCAAGAATATTAATATAGTGTAGTTCCTAGGAAAAGATTGGCTTCCGGGGAAAATTGTTTGCTGACGTGGGCTTTATGATTTGGGTGTCTTTGGATCCAAGTTGAAAAGTACAGCCATTTTATCCATTCCAAATATATAGACGTTTTACCTCTTGAACCAATATTAACCGCTCTTAGTTTGCGCAAATAAGTCTGAACTTCGTTGTGCCTTGTGTATGCAACATGAACATGACCGTTTATCACAATAAGGAAATTGTGGGACCTAACTAGAAATCCACATGGTCATCTTAGTTACCCTGGGCGAAACATAGCCATGTTATTTCTATGCTTACAATATTTTGTGTACCGCTGATTGAGATGATATTGTACATAGTCCAGATTTATATGCAAGATCGTGTTTATCACAATGCATTGCCTGCAGTGTTGCAATTGCTCTCCCAAATGAATATGAATGAATATATCAAAGGTCAACCCATGAAACATAAAACATTAAATCTTGAGATTTTTCTACACACCCTGTTGAAATTTCAGAAAAACTGGTGATTTCAATGAGTTACACAAAGATTAACAAATATTTGGAACACACTGCCGATGAGTTTTCCCCAGAGCGGGTGGTTTGCTGGGTATCCTTTTTAATGAGAATTATGGAAATGCTGTATGGTTGCAATCAAAAATGCTGCATGTATAGAGATTTATTCGTAAGTATTGATTCTCTTCTCAAGTTTTGTGTTTGTAGGAAAAAGAGATCGAATGCCATGGCATTAAACAAAATTACCATTTTAATGGAACACGCGTGTGCAACATTTTGTTCAGAAAATTTTGAAAGCATTGACATAACGACAGGAAAAGAAGCTGCGTGTCTCGTGTTCACCGAATGAAACCCACGCCTTCTGAATTCTGACCACCTATTCGATATACAGTAACTTCCTCGTGATTGACATCACCGGAAAGATACGTGTGTGGGTTTTTACGCGAAACATGCTTGCTTGAATACATATACGGAAGTGATGGGACCGTGCTGAGAAGTTGAACCAGAATTGAAAGTCACCTTTCAATTCAAGCAGCCGTGTATTTTTTGAAAAACCTTTTTTACTGAACTATCCAATGCACTGAACTATCCAATGTGCAATGCACTGATGATGATAACAGGAGTTATCGGAACGTTTGCAATATGTTGTTTGTATCCAATGCAGTTTATCGTTTTCGCTCAAACACGAGAACCGTGCTCATTATGCTAAGAATTTCACGTGATCCGATGTAGGAGTTGAGGACTTTAGTGTTTTATAACTTGAGAGCGAGCTGTAGACAAAATTTTGAAAAAAATTTTTGATAAAACGTTTTCAAGTGTTTTTGAATAAAAAGCAAGTGATGGTGATGATGATGATGAATGTGTCATGTCACACAGCATCTTTGCAAAAACCCACGTAATCGTGCGCGACGTCGTTACATTCATGAAGGACCGCTGCAGTGGCGTTACTAAAGGTTTGAACCAGTGGGGAAACCTAGCTGAAAGGGCCTATTAGCTAACAATCATAAAATAACCTGAGAAATGATAGTGAATCCGGATGTGGATGGCTATAATAAACGCTTAATACACCTGAAAATGATCCAGATAACCCCATAAAACGACATTATACTGGAAAAAGAAGGAATATTAAAAGTGGAATATGAGTCAATTGGGGGCCCAGTTTTTGAATTTAGCTTGAATGAGGGCGGTTCGCACCCTTGCCACCAATCAGTTACGTCACTGGTCCGCTGTGAAGCATTCCCTTGTAAGCAAGGGGAGAGTTAAGTTTGTTGGGCGGTAATTGAGAATTTGCAACAAGAAAATGAAATCATTGCAAAGTGCCAGGATATCGAAAAAACGAGGGGCGTTTTGATAGTTGGGCAACTGTACCTGGCGCAAACAATTGCACTGGCAGTGACAATGAAAGGGTCTTATACTTCGATGTAAAAGTATTTTTGGTCTTTCACCACATCGACCATTTAAGCAGGGCTAAACTAAACACAAAATTAGCTTCACAAAACAGAACCAAAAACATCAAAGTAATCGGCGCAATCCTCATCATAAAGGGATCAAAAAGGTCATCTTTTGGAGACGCCAGGACTTCGACAAACAAAACTTTGATCAGGCTCTACTAGCGCTGAAAACATAAAAATATGTTAAAAACTTGCCAACGTTTCGATCGTTGATGCAACTACCTTAATCAGGACTGAAAACGAAATGCCGTGAGATTCGAGCACGGATGTTACAAAATGTGTGAGCTTCAGGTGGCACCGTGCTGATAAGCTGCAAATCCACCCCAATTGACTTACTTTGCAAAACACGTCCGGAACTGGCTTCCACGTGTCAAAGCCCCAAGTTCGTCGATACAGGAACAACCAACTTATCAAAGTTGATATAAGATCCGATACACAGAGCGAAAGAATGAAGTGCATGAAAATATTTCTGCAAAATAAACAAAGTTGATTGAATTTTACGACAGTTCATTTGGACTGCTTAACGACATGAAACAAAACACATTTGAATCAAACGTTACACTTCCTTTCCAAGTAAAGATCATTTCTTGCTTATACGTGTTGTGAACATCTTCTTAAAACTGACTCTTTCCGGGTTTTGCTCATCATAAAAGTTCGTTTAATAATTCATTGTCATATCCGCTTTTTCCCTGGGGAGTTCCGTGGGGGTAGCAGTTCTGAGAATCCACCATCGACCATTAAGGTTTTAGCAGTCTCAGATAATTCTGCTGGCTCCACACCAAGGTCGGAGCTGTAGTCACGCCAACTGGTCCTTGGACGACCTCTGTGCCGCTTTCCCGTTCGGGTGAACTTGCCTCGCCAATCTTTCCTGGAAAATTCTTGACACATGGTTGAACTAACGTACCTGAGTTCTCTTGATTCGGTGTTGAAGCGGCACGATATTCTCGGCTTAATCAATTTCACTGCTGTGCACATGGTCACAAATCTTCGCAAAAATCCTAAGCCTGCAGTTGGGATAGTTTTCTATCACTCGTTACACAAGACGCATGACCATAGGTGGGAATCAGAACAAAGATCAATTTAAAAACTGACATTTTAGCGGTATTTGAAAGGTTTCCGTTGTGTCGCCACAGAGCGATAAAGTTCACGCAGAACTGCGTTTGCATTACCAATCCGTGTATAAACCTCGTTGTTCCCTTATCCCTCACTTGTGAATAAAACTCTATTACTCTGACCGTCCCCACCTGCTGTAGTGTATTCCCGCTCTCATGCAGCATATATTTCCCGATAGACACATTAACTCGATGTTTTCAGCAGTGTTGCGGAGTCGGAGTACCAAGGAGTCAGAGGTTTTTGGGTGGAGTCGGATTCCTAAGAACACCAAAGGCGGAGTCGGATTTTTTCATCCGACAGCGACTCCGGAAATCCAACGGAAATATTTTTTAACATCCACTCCTACGTTAGGAATCCTAATTCGTGCCCGCTGAAAAAGTGCAATTTCTTTTAAACCTTTTATTAAAACAGGGAATCCATGCTGTGCACCAACATTTCGATTGATTGCTAGTTGCTACAAAATTGTTGCTAGCCAAACTTCATTAACGTTATGTTAAGGAGTCGGCGTCGGGAATCGAAGTTGGAAATTTTACTTCCTAATCCACAACCCTGGTTTTGAGTGCTGATTTTTTTCGTGCAGGGTAGCACGCATCAGAAAACTGATAAAGGGCACGATGAAGGCTGCGATCAGAAGATGGAAGCAGTACCAAGCTGTCTGCAATAAAGCAAACGGTTGGTTCTGCAGCTTCCACCAGTGACTTCAACTCGGCTGCTGCTGTCTTTTCAATTCATCCAAATCATTTACCTTGTGAAACAGTTAAGGTTTTTGCATGTCTCAAGAAATGTGATTGTGCATCAGTTGAAAAGAAAACATGCTACCTGTTTTAACGAAATATTAAGCAACTTAATAAGCGTTACTCGAAAAAAAATATTGAATGGTTATCGAGGAACATTTCTCCTTCATTTTTATCACTGTTAAAGAATGCTACGACCGATGTCTTTCAAAATATTGAAATGTACTGAGTAACTTACTTTAATTTAGCATTTGTTGAAATGACTATGATTGTCAAAACATTTCCGACCAATCCAATCACTAGAAACGTGAGTAGAAGTAAGGCTGAGAATATTATTCCAGTTTGATCGAAAGGACGCACATAAGGCCTGAAAATAAGATTTGCAGAAGAAACTGATTCTGAGTATTGCACAGTGTTATAACAGAAATTCATTCCATCTCTTTGGGATACGCGCTTTACCACTTAAATGAAAGCTTTGCGTAGTTTGTGAAAAGCGGAATAAACAGATTCTGAACACTTTGCAATATTATACAGTAACACTTTTTAACAAGTACCTTATTTTCTTGTGCTAAGCCATTCGAATAAAAGCAATATAAGCTTATGACAACGAAGCTTATGATAAAGCACGTTTTTGCCCAATGAAATTTCCTGAAGCTGCTTGCAGATTCCAAACAATCATTGCAAAATCAAATTACAAATGAAAAGTGAGGTCTCTTACTGCAGCGTAACATTTGATGAAGTAGTGTTGAAAGTTGAAATCATCATCCTGGACGTGGTTAGAAACGAAGACATCTGTTTCTTTCGATGAAAGCAAAGAAGCTCGACAATGTGTTGTAATTTGGAAAAAAATAATGGTGATCAAACCTTTCGACTTCCTAAATGAAAAACACAAGTATAACTCGGCCAACAAGTAAATACAAAAGGTGCAACATTCAGTGCATTATGGCTTCCGTGACGAAAGCGTGGCATTACGTATCCAATGAAAGTTTTGTTTGCTTTGTATTGCATTTTGTTAAATTTTAATGTTATCATTTTAATGTTTTAATTAAGTGGTTTAATCGTTGTGTGTTAGCAAAAGTTAAATTTCATTTTTACATTTGTGACGTACACGTTTGTACAATGATGCGTTCATTCAGAAACTGTTTGGTTGAGGGCAGACAGTTGACCAAGGCCAAATTACCTATTTGCTGTAGATTTTACATGGAAACTTCCTGCTCCTATTGAGCTTTGACTGGAAAATCTCGCATTTCACACTTTTCACTTTTACCTCACCTTGTGTTAACGAATTCTTTACTAGCCCCTCAACTTGACTTGGGGTTCCCCTTTCTTGCCAGTGGCCTCAGTGGCGGTGCGTAAAGATTTGCACGCGGTTCTACAACTATTCAAAATCGCACCAGGCCCTATCCTTTGTCTTGATGTGTGTCGACTATTGTTCCGACTTGTATTGAAAGAATTTTGACGGTTACTGATGTAAGTCTTGAAATTTACTGTTGTTAGAGTATCAAACACGGTGCAAACGCACAACGAAGAAGTAACAACAGAGCTTAGTATTTTCTGTAAACTACTCTATAAGAATCTGGTCCAGCAAGAACTTTTTTGCGAATTCAAGTACCATACCCCATATAAGAAAAATGCCTTGTCTGCATTAGAAATTGATGCTTAAGTCGTTACCTTCCCAAGTGAAAGTAACTATTTTCGGCATCATCCTGTCTGAACTAAATAACGAAGATATGGAAATTTTGAATTTGATAACATGATTAGCTTTCTTATTCAGATGTTCGTATGGTGTTCCTTCATGTGCAAACATTACAGTCTACATGGTGAAGATGCAAGAAACGAGCAACAAACAGGTATGCCTAGTCTCGGAAACACCTACTTCCTCTGCATCCACCTACTGCCTCTGCATCCATTTCCCTACTGGGCACTACTGTTGTTATACTGCAGGTAAGGGCTGTGCTAACACGCTATGCAATACAAGACAACGGCTGCATTAAGCTACTTTCCAAGAGTGGAAAATAAACATACGTTCTTTTGTTTCTTCATCTTTTCGACCTACATAACTGTGACGACATACGTCGAGAAAAAGCACCTGCAGTAAGCTAAAATCGGTGTTTCCTCATACGTAACAAAACACCGACGTGTTGAAAGCATGCACAGATTTAGCAATGATGCAATTTGATGATCATATGTATGTCTTTCGACTATTGCAGACAATAAGCTGCATTTTAACAACATTTTCTGTATGTATCTTTGTTTCCTTTGAGGGGACGGAAATTGCAGTTCGAAGCTGCGCTGAGTTTTTTTATGACGTTCAAAAGAAAATGTGTTTGAGATTTCAAAGTGCAGTTTCAAATTTGAGCCTTTGAAAATTCATGCTAAACCCTATTAGGAACCACACTTGTATTGTTTAGATTGGTCGCTGTTTTGCCAAAATCACGCAGGTTTGAATATCTGCAGTTAAAGCTAAGATAAAGATATCGCTCCTCTTGCAATCCACTTTGAGTCTTCAACGCAAAAGTCAGGCGCTTCCTCACAGGCATGAGGTTTAAAACAATTGCAATCCAAAACAATTGCTTCGGAAATTGGATTACAGCTTGCGCAGTGCAAATATAACAACCGTTGATCTTTGTAAGAAACTGAGAAACAAATAGTTTTGCCACCCGCAATGGGCTGTTAGACAATTTACTCTAAGGTTCTGTAAGGTTCTGAATTTTCAAAAGATTTTTTGGAGAATCCTAAGTTACCAAACACAACCAGGCCAAGCTCTTCCTGATCCATATTTGAATACCCTCCGAACTGCATGTTAGATACATAAAACAAAGAATCAAACACATTTTGCTAGACATTTATGCCACTAAAGGCAACTTCACCATTTCGTTTATTAATTAATTTGTCTATCATAAATCGGAAACACTGGGAGCTACAGATGTTGTAGACATAAAACTTTTATCAGTACAGCGCCACATTTGTTGTTGATATATCTGACCGAAACCGCACAGTTATATTGTTACGAGCTAGGGAAGAAGTGCTGCATATAACTAGACAACACGGTTTTCATAGTTTTATTTTGTCAGTACATACATTTTTCTCTCCATTTTTATGTATAAAACCATAACCATGGGTGTCTGCAGGGGAGGGGGGAAAACGGGCATATGTTCCCCCGGGCACATTGGGACTAAGATCAAAAACTTCTAGAAAATCTGAAGTCAACAGCTTAATCCCGATTAACTGATTTTATTGTTGCAAAATAGATAGATATATAGATTTATTTATTTATTTGGCGGTACTAAGTTCATTGCGCCAGACGTACTCTCCAAGACAGGACACGCCGGGGAACCGAAAAAATAGAGCTTATCGAATCAGGTCCCGCTTACGTTAGCTGAGATTGACAAGAGTTCCATGATGAAGGGTTGTACCGACCGCAAGACGTGTTGTCGCAGTCCGATGTACAGATTGTGGGATTAATGACCAAACTGTGAGGATGTTCTCATGCCGGAAACCAATGGCCATAACGTTCAATTGTCATGGACCGCAGGGTTCCATACAAAAAGGAAAGGAAAAACCCGACTGAAAGGAAAACCTCTTCGTGTTGCATAACCCTTTCTGTGTCCGCTCACACCCATAACAATAACGGATTATTGATTCTGGCCGTAATACAGACTCCAGGGATCGTGAGGAGTTCGCTTTGAGAGATATTTTCTTCATGCCAAGATTCAACTACTTCTTCTGCAGTTGTTGTTGACATTCTCCAAGTAGAACTGGACCGCGGCAGCAACGTATTCAAGAACAGATAAGCTATATTGAAACACGCAGAAAGAAGAAATATACAAACACACACATACAAGCGCACTTAAGTATTTACATAATATTGACAGCCGCTTGATATAACATAACCCAAACATGGAAAATAGACGCCGATTTTAGGAGTGGTTCTCTGGTTGCGAAAGAAGATGACAACATACGGAAGGCATTACTCAAGGACAGTTTATTTGCCGGTATAAAACTCACTTTGCACAAGAGCCAGGTTCACTGTTCCTGTATCATGTACTGATAAGCTTGCAGATTACTCATGTCCACTCATCTGTCTACAGAGGCAGGTTGCGAAACTTACGAACGGATCGTTCTACTGTTAGTCTTTCTTGCGTAACAATAACATGGCAACAAATCTTCGAAGATACGCTTCAAGTTACGGCAGTACAGTAGGTGTTTTGCCCCATGTTACTGTTGAACGAAACCATCTTGGCAGGTAATGCAGCGATAAAGTGACTGTTGATGGCAGTAAGCAACGTAGTTTTATACTGTGTGAAAAGAAGCAAGAATGAATCTGTGGAGATGTGCATGAGCAGTAACGTAGCCATCACAAAATTTTTTTGGGGGAAAATATTTTGAATTCAAGCGAGCAACAGTATTTGTTTTGATACACCGTTTCTCGAAACACAAAATGTTAAGATATTCTGGAAATTTTGGGTAGGCATGGCCCTTTTGTCCTCCCCGCTAAGCCTATGTGGCGGAGTGAATACCTTAATCAAACTACACTTATGCAGGCTTCTTTTCACACAGTATGAAACTGGGTGGCTTGTTAGAATACGTCTATGCAGGATTATTGTATAACGTATCGTAATGTATCTGGCTATTGCTGCCAACGAAGCGTATTTTGTGTGACTGTTGCCGTAATATAGGGCATTTATATTGTGGTGTAGAAAGGGTAAAGCATTTTCTGAAAGTCCATTAACATTGCATCGTCGCCAACCTGCAAAAGATAAGCAAAATATTGGCGTTGCCACCCCTGGAAAAATTTCTGCTGACGTCCATGATCACACCCATCTTGCTAGTTGCTACTGTAGATCGAGATAATCAACACTGCAACATTTGCTTCAGTTACACAAACTAAAATTCACTTGAATAATTATTTACCAACAATACCTTCATAGTTGCTTGCTGCCAAAGGTTCATTCCATTTGAAAATTTAGATCAGTATTGCAACCCTCAAACATGATGCAGTAGTAGAACTGCGAATGTATGTAGGATTATAAATAAATTACTTAAGCAGGGGTCAAAAACATAAATGTTTTTTACTTAGTGTCAAGTGTAATTTAGCAGCTGACATTCGTCTGCACGGCCAAAAGCACACGCCTTGTTAAGCTAGTTGTTATTTCCTGTAAAAGACCTGGCCTATAGCCACAGGGGGGAATTCGAGGGCAGTCGCCCCCAATTTTTTGTGCCCTCCGAATTTTGTTGTGCCTAGAAAGTGCTTTAGACGTGTAATAAAGACTCTTGCCCCCCCCCTTAAAACATCTATTATACAAAAAAAATTTTTTTTCTGTAATTTTACTTTGCCCCAAACCTTAGAACCTAGCTACAGGCTTGTAACAGACAATGCCAGCGCAGTCACCCCACAGAGGGGAAAGGACATCAACCAATTTTTCGTGTATTGGACTACTGGAAGCGCTTAAACGTTGGAAATACAGAAAGCGCTACAACCAGTAAATAAGATCCAAGACACCATCTTTGCAAACATAATTCGTATGAAATACGCTTTGCAACGATTCAATATAAGATCGTATATTTTCACGCGGTACGTAATTGAAGGTTCCTCATTGCGGCCATTTACTGTATACATGACTCTGCGGCGTTGCGTATGGGAGTGAAGACGTTATACAATACGCCGAAATTATGCGGTGACAATTTTCAACAACACGCGGTGCGCCGTCTTTACGTGACGAAAAAGTGCAACATTTCATATCTTCACTGGGAACTAAATGGCTTTCACTCCGTATTCAAAACATTTAAAGAGAATTTTAAACCCAGTAACAGCCTCTAACGCACATTTGATATTTTTGTGCTGCAATGCTTAACCACCTCGCTGAAAAGCGTTACTGAGAGAAAGTTTGTTGCATCTCGATTCTTATCTCAGTTTTTCTCGTTGGTTTGCGGCATCTTCTATTTGTGGTGTAGAATCTTTAAATACGCTTTTTGGATCACAT
>JGI24021J15306_10002944_pt1 | contig 18896 bp, 14 predicted proteins | sample Ectturendosymbi1_FD_15306 | JGI IMG/M metagenome (IMG submission 15306)
CCACACCGGTGTTGGGCGTTTCCGCTCCTGCTTGTACAAATGGGGCATGGCCTCCTCTGCGGCCTGTGAGTGTGGCGCAGAAGAACAAACCGTCGACCATGTCGTCCTCCACTGTCCAATCCATCGACTTCCCCATGGACTGCACGGCCTGGCAGTTCTGGACGATGAGACAATTGAATGGCTGCTCAACACCTGCCCCAAAATCTAGTGCGGCCTAGCAGTGGTTTCAACAACTCGCCCAAAAGAAGTAGAAGAAGTGTTAGGTATATGCTTGGTGTATATATGCTTACCATGTAGCGAGCGAGCAATTTAAAAACTGTGGTAGGTTGCAATAACTGACCGGCTGAAAGCAACTGCGCCTTGTGTCAACCCCTGTAATTCAATCACAGTTGCAGGAACATTTGTGATCAAAACAAGTTTTACAAATTACCGTATGCCATGCCGTCGTTCTCAGGTAGCAGTGGACAAAGGTATACTCACCTTTGGCGTCTTATACAACAATACATAAAAATCTTTTTTACTTACTCGACTCAATCCACAACGGTCAAATAGGATTTTAGTAAAAATATCCATGACTGAGCAGCTGTTCAGCCGATTCAGAGGGAAATTCACTTGTTTTAAATCCTAATGAAAAGCACTTAAAAAGTCTAAAATTGAACTGTAACGCATATCTTCAAATCTCATTTAATTTTTTTTATCAGAAACTTTTAAAGTTTAATTGCAATCAGAGCGTGAGTTTTGCCTCAGAGTAAACAAACGGTTTGTTTCCTGTTTTTTTTTGCAGAACGGACTTTTATTTAAGAAAACAAATTGTTTCCCACTACATGGCGGAATGGATTGGTGTTTGGTACGACAACCACTAACCAGCTTGAGAAGAGGTATAATATGAACAAGCAGTCCCTATTCCTCGTAAAGCCTGACCAGAAAAATTTTACATAAAAATATATGCCTGATTGACTAACTGCATTGTGAGATAAGAACCAACAAAATTTCTTATCTAACAGCAGAGATCTTTCAACATGACTGGATATACGTACTGGGGACAAGGTTGTGTAGAAGTTCAAACGAAATATGTTTTTCCGCAGGGCAATGTTTCGTTTTCATCCGTTGGTTCACAGTTGTCTCTTCCTTGTTCTTTGGTATCTTCAATTTACAGTGCTGTTTGTCTTTGTAAGGTTAAAATAAAACAAAGTTTCACCAATTCTTCGAATGCTCGGGAAAATGAATGTGATTCAGTTCTACTAAAACAACAAATTAACAAATACCATTAGCAAATTGTAATCATTTTTCAATTACAAGATCCCTCCCTGTAAAAAAAATCAAGACAAAAAAACGCTCTCCCCTGTTCCGGGAAGTCAAACTACCGTAATGGTGCATTGAAATCTTGCTGGCGAAACCGAAAAAAAACTGATAAAGTAATAGATGCATGTAGCAGGTGTAGCGTGAATATGTTTTGTGACTTACGACGGGCTGTTGCAAAACAGCCACATTACGTAGGATTATAAAGCAATGTTCGTGCCTGCAATAAATTTTCTCTGCGGGATTGTGCTTCTTATTCGCAACCGCCTTGCATTAAAATTCTGTTAAGATAAAAATCGTTGAAGCACAGTATGAAACTTGGCGCTGAAGATGTACAGAGGAACACTCGTGCAGAATTTGCTGAGACCTGAAAACCGAATACTAACTGAAACTAATAAGCATTTTCCAAAAACATAGCTAAACATTCCACTGTACCAAGCCATGCTTTTGCGAAATGTTCACCGAAATCAAACTAATAGAAGGTCGTTTCAAAAGAGCGCTGCAGCTATAATTAGATCTGATGAAAACCGCACGTGCGAAACAATATTTTGATATTTACTTTCATCAACACTAAAAAAGCCTTCAAAAAACTATGCATGTTTTATTTTGAGACGTTTCGGATTATTCTTAATCCATCTTCAGTCAAAAATTAAAGCAACACTTGGTAATCTCGTCAATTCAAAGCCATAAGGCTCTGTGACGCAAGAAAAGACAGTGCTGTGGCGCAAAAGACGTCAAACGTAAAACCAAGACGGCCAGCCACGTCAAAATCGCTAAAAGCAAATGCAGGGCTAAAAGTTATGCCGAGAATGTTAAAGCAAAATCTACGTAAGGCCGTAATTTACGAAAACAAGCCGAGACCAGCAGCGAGAGGCAATTCACAGACCATTGTAAGCGAAGGATGCAAAAAAAATTTTTTAACAAATTATTACTGCAAGTCTACAACCAGCACCAAATGTCCACGTCAACACCAACGATAAATGTACGAAACATGTATCAACATAAGAACTGAGCATCAGCCAAATATTTGACATAACAATCTACGTGTTAAAGAGGTATAAAGGGGTGGAAAATTGTTTACATTAATCTCCGGTTGCTGTTCCTGTATCAGAAGTGTCTCTTTAATTTATAATTCACGGTGGTTAAAAGCTGAAGCCAAGATTTCGGGATTTTTAAAGTCAACGAAATGATCGTGATGTGAGTATAAATGTTTTACTATATCGGTATCTTGATGGTTAGATTTTAAAGGGTTGTGTTCTTCCAGTCGAAATTTCAAATTCCTTTCTGTTTGACCAATATAGGAATTACCACAAGAACATTTAAGTTCGTATAGCACATTGCATCGTTCCAGATGTGTTTGTTTGTCCATATACTTAAAATGATCTCCGATTGTATGTGTTTTATGAATGAGGGACAGTTGAGCAAGTTCTTTCAGATATTTTCGAAAAAAGTTTCGTAATTCTTTTTCTAGTTGTACTGACGTTTCACCAAGGTAAGGCATGTAAAGAAGAATTCTTCGAATGTCAGTCGTCCTTTTTTGCTTGTTTTTTGAAGGAGTATTTTATCCCGTTTGTTGAGAAATATTTTGATTTGCTTGTCTATAAACCAGTCCAGGTATCCATTGCTAAGAAAACAGAGTTCAATTCTACATTTGCTTTTAGCGATTTTTACGTGGCTGGCGGTCTTGGTTTTGCGTTTGACGTCTTTTGCGTCACAGCACTGTCTTTTCTTGCGTCACAGAGCCTTATGGTTTTGAATTGCTGACATTACCAAGCGTTGCTTTAATTTTTGTCTGAAGATGGATTAAGAATAATCCGAAACGTCTCAAAATAAAACATGTATAGTTTTTGAAGGCTTTTTAGTGTTGATGAAACTGTTAAGTCTATCCTAGTTTTATGCTCCAAAATAATGTTTATTTCTTGGAAACCTTCCTCGGAAACAAACTTTTTGGGTGGACGTGGAGTCTCCCTTGTGAACTAATATAAACCTCTACTGACCAGAGCAGTTTGGAAGTTTCACCAAAACTTTGTCCGAGCGTTTGCAGCCTCATATTTGCTGTCTTTATTTTGGGCAAGTTTATTCTAAACGGCATTTTTTGCACATACGTACTGTACGTCCACTTCAACGTGGGAAAATGAACAAGTAAAGCCAGCAAATCTAAACTCTTTTAATAGTAATTAGCAAACCAGTGCTCTGCAAGTTTGATAAAAACAGAGCAAATAAACTGCTTGAAATGAATAAACCCACTGGCATGGGTGAAGATCTGGACTTAACAATCGCAAAGTTTTCAAAGGTATATCCACAACTACCTCTGAATGACACGTTGGTTGAATGAGCTGTAGGTTGCAGGGAAATCACTTTGTGAATTTTTTTGCGGATTCCGTAACTCGCATAACTTCACAAATGTTTTCTGCAAACAAATAATCTCCACTTTTAGTATGGGTTGGTTACTGGACCTGCAAAAAGTTTTTTTCGTGTAAGTCAGTAGCAAACCATCATGACAACTTTACTACGGAACTTTTTTTCACCATGACAACTTTACTACTCCTTCCTTCCTTTCCTCCTCCTCCTTTCCTCCTTCCTTTGTTTTGTTTTTTCGTGTAAGTCATTAGTAAACTTTACTGCTGTACTTGTCTCACTATAAATGACAACTTTACCACTGTACTTGTCTCACTATAAATGACATTTATAGTGAGATAAGTACGGTAGTAAAGCTGCTACGAATTTCACATATCATATTCCTATTGCTACGAATTTCTCATGTCACATTCCTCCCAAAATGAAGCTTTTACAATCGAAAATGTCGAGTATAAGGTTAGACTTTTGATGGAGTTAAAGCCAACTTTACTTCACTTTATTTCTACGAACATTTACTTTTATCCACTGGAATTGAATGCTATGTTTCCTAGTAAGTATAATATCTCATACCTCCTTTTTTAAATAATCAACCAGAAGTTTTAGGCAATCCTGTTTTATAGTATTTAACCAGCTTTCACATTTTATTAAACCTCAAGATAGTTTGCAGTACAAAGTGATAGACAGTGAACAAAGAAAGGAAATAATTATCTTTATAGTGGGCCGGAGAAAATCTAGTAGCATATCCGCTAAATTACCACCAATATAAAACAAGTTATGGACACGGGGTATGTGATTTAAATTACATATGTGCATTTGCGTTCCACTTTTCTCCACCCTTACTGTTTCTCTTGCCCCCTTTTTCTCGGGAGCCCAGGTACCTTCGAACAAATAGACCTGATTCCGCACAAGTTTTGTGCAACGAGGAGTTTGAGGCAAGGAATAAACAAATCAGTCAAATTATTGAACGTTTCTCGTTACCATCCAGGTGCTACTGAGAACGATGATTGCAGCAGTGAAAGGTTTTCAAAATTAAACAGAAAGTGAAGTTCTTAGCTTTCCTGCACAACATTTTTGGCACTGCATTGCACAAATCGTGGACAGCCAGAACGAATATGAAGCAATTTTCGATTATCTGGACGTGATTCATTGGAAAAAATAATATTTTCCTGTCTCACGTGCGCCAACGTTCCCTGAAATCGCACGCGGTCTTCTTTCAAGCATTTGATCTCTTGCACAAATTTTCAAACATCTGACAGCATTTCACTGTCAAAGGCCACGCGTGACAAGATAAAAATAACAAACAGATTCTTGAAAGTGAAAAAATCGCTCAACGAGGTAATAGCCGTCAATCCGCTTTCTTCGAAAATAGAAACTTTGAAGAGAAAAAGATGCACGTTTAAAGGTTATTTACATGCAGTGCGTGTAATGTGATTTAACCTCATGGTCATAAAAGCACGGCTGTGCTGCATCAGCTTTCAACAAACGCAGGAATACGCAATTCACGCAACACCAGGTAAGATTGCACGAACTTTTCGTGCGGAATCGGTTTTAGTAACTTGCTCTTTTTACTGAAAAACGTGATAGTATTTGACTATTTGCGACTATGTTTTTGAGATCTTAATGGAGAAAATTAAAATCATAGCAACTGAAGTCATTTTCAGACGTTTTTGTTGCTTCTGCTGCCGCAAATGTAACCTCTAGTTAAGCAATCAACAGTGAAAAGGCATACTGAAATGGAAGCTAGAAACAAACAAAGGCAGTAGACAGCTGGGCATGCAAGTAATGGCCACATGTTATGTGGCAACTATTATTTTGCAAACGTCTTTAAACGGTCAGCTGTCTGCTTCTTCGAATGCCTATATTTCATTTCGATACGTTTCGCAAAATTTCCGCATTAAAGCGGTAAGCTGTTCTCGTAGTTTCTGCCAAATTCTTTAGATTCTTGCACAAAAACATATCCAATTTTTTTCGATTTTCTCGTTGTCGTGATTATTTCACGGAAACTTTAGTGTGCCGAAGAGCAATGTGGACATATCTGAAGCCAAGTGGTCATGAACTTAGCGAACTCTGTGCGATTTCCACTGTCAGGTGGCATAAGCCGAAACACCGCAAGTTTAAACGGAAGGTCAACGTTCTGTACCCGAGTAAAAATAAATAGATTCGCTCGACGATGCGTGATAATTTGCTCCGAAAATGCAAGCGCGACATTTTTGACTGTCGCCACGTGAATGTCGATCACGTTAAATGATGTTTTGTGAAGTGTTCTCCTCGGACCATTCAGTGATCGATGAATCAGCGTCCGAACGCTAACGAGCAACCTATAAAGACTTCAGCAGTGGAAGCCACTCGCCAGTAAAGTGTTCAACTGATCAATCACATGGAGGTAGGACGAGCAGCTGAAAGGAAACAAACTCAGAGGTTTTGAAGTTTTAAAAGTGTACTCGAAACATACCAGCTTTTATCAAATCCGCAGGGCTCACCATACGATATGGCTGGTGTGCTGAATAACAACGTCTGTGGGTGTTTAAACGGAGGAAGGTGCATCGATGCTGAGCAGGCTATTTGCGAGTAAGTGTTTTTAAACTGCTGTGCTCGGAGAAAAGTCTTGAATTTACATTAATTCTTAAAATCTTTAGTGTTTGATTGTAATTAGAGAAGGTAACATTTTTGCATGTTAAACTTTTATAGAAAACCTATTCCTAAATGTAAATCATACTTGGGGTAGCTATTTGCTATCACGGGCCGCATGAAGTGTGAAATACTGCTGGCGGGCCGCAAAAACTGAGCTTATCTTGAAATTCTACCTTTATCTTTCTGACGAAAATAAAGAGAGAAAACTATGAGGAGCGAGAGAGAGAATTCCCTGGACCTTCTGTCTATTTGAATTACAATTATCTGCTTATCACAGAGTTTCGTTTTGACGTGATGTTGTGTTCTAGCTGGAGTAGCGAAAAGTCTGATATTGGCCACATTAAGAGGTTACGCGTCACACATTTGGCCCACGTGACGCAGGTTCCCCAAACCTGAATTCTAAGCAACTAGCTGCAACAGTTTAGAAAGTTAAAAAATGCCTATTTTCTCTGCGTCTTTTGATTTTCCTGGATTGTAAGAAAATAACATTTTCTTGTTTGTGAGGCTGCTTTTGTCTCTTGAAAAATGCTGAACCGCGAAGTACTAACTGGTGTGCGGAAGATTATGATCGACGATGTGCGGCTATCTCGCAATGAAATTGTGCTATTAATTAATTAATTATCTACTTTCTCAAAAACACTGTAAAATTTCAGAAATTAAAAATATTTCTGAAGTATCAATAATGATCTGTGCTCAACTTTTGTTTAGATCATTGCCTAAAGCAAAAAAATTGATGTCATGTGCTTTGAAGGGTTTTCGTTTATGAATGGTTATCTGGATGTTATCAAGTAACATCACTTTAGTGCAGTGGATTGCAACAGCAGAACGCATTGGCAGCAACGACCGGGGTTGAGGCCTGACAAGGGTGCCAGAAGATCATATTGGAAATAATAAAGATGCATCCAAAACCTTACTAAAACATTTTGCAAGCAAAACATTGATTTAAAAAACAAAATACGTAGCTCAACGAAAAAATACAGAGATAAATAAAAGAATTATTCTCACTCAGATGCAACAATGGATTCGAAGGGTCCAGATGTGAAACAATTTTCATCGACTTCGTGGGTAAAAAGAAAGAAGAAGAAGAAGAAAACAATGTTTATTTGATCATTTTCATCGCTACTATGTTTGTTTGCATTCTTGCCCTCATCGCTTTCTTCATCTGGAGGTAAGAAAACAACATCTGCTCACACTTTACTCAGTGAAAGAGTGTGTTGGTTGTTTTTCAACTTTTTCACTGAAGTGAAATGACTAAAAAGAGCAATGGCTCCCCTTGCGGCAGAATGTTTTTGGATTAAATTTTCTTTTTCGGTTGATCACTTTTCAAAAGAGAAATACCAGCGCAACGCTTCTATGTAAAATTAAAGCAACGCAACACTATTCTGTGTGTTAAATTTTGTAACCGCTGGTGCTGGTGGCTTATTGGATGGCTTAACGGAATTACAGTATAATCTGCTTCTCAAGACTGGATTGCTATTTTTCAAACCATGGGCCATTAGACCACTTGTAGATTAGTAGGTCCAGTAGTATTCCAGAGGTAGGATCCGGAGTGCCGGAGTCGACTCCGGCAGGATTCTGAGTTTTATTCGAACCCAGATCCGGAGCCGGAGTCAAAAATATGCGTAAGCTGGGCGCAGATCCGGAGTCACTTTTTATTTTCGGCAGCAGCAGGAGTCTACATGATCTTTGCAAATGTCATTTCTTATAAGTACAAATATTACTGAATTTCAGTTGCATTGATGGTGGCCGGAGTTTGAACAGGAGTCGGATTCTCAAATTTGAAAAAATTCCGGACCCGGATTCAAAAATTTTGGAACAGGAGCGGAGTCGGAGTCTGAAAATGTGACTCCGGCCACCTCTGGACTGGGGTCAGGTCACACCGAAAACTTGAAAAACGCGTCCTGTCCAGCATCGTGCTCCGCAGTAGATAAGTGCAAGTGAAAGCTTCACACGCGGTGCTGCCACTGGCCTGCCACATGGAGTGCAGCATCTAGTGCAACAGTAGCCTTAGCGCTTCGTTTGACTCTTGTTTGTCCTGGCGCAAATGTTAGTGTAGTCTTTGTTTTTCTCGGTCATGATGATGTGTTTCGGTTGGTTCATCTTTGGTCAGTGTTAGAAATCAGCGATAAACGAGCAGTGATAATGTGAAGANCGCTGTACGTGATTAGAGCCCATAAAACGATTCATTCAAGAAAAAGTCAAGTTTGGTTAAAAACACAAAAGTCAAACTCCGGATCAGCTTTCAAGCACGTTTTTATTTCGAGTGCAAACCTTTTAATTAACCTTGGCTATTAAGTAACTTCATGTTTGTGATTCTCTTTCTAGCTTTGCCTCGTTTATTGAACTAAGTAGGCCTACACAAACGTAGTATTTATTTCACATCTGTGAAACGAAACTCCCTCGAAATTAAATTTACGCCAGTAACCCCGCCATTACTAAAGTGACCGAACAGTTTGCGTTAAGCCCATCGACCCTCTCGAGAAATATCAAATACGCAGTGGTGGTAACGTCCAGACGAAATTATTTTTTCTGTCGCATCCTGGTTTCTTTGGTCGATAAGGTTTCGAAAATACCTCATGCACCCGGTCGTTCCCTGAAAATAACTAACCATAAAAAATTCGCGGCTAGCTTAGAAAATTTTGATTGTTTTCTTTTCTATTTTGGAGTACAAAGTTGCCAATCATCCTTTTAATGCAAACATCTTTTCAAGGTTTCTTTTCTCCACAGCAACTCTTATCTTTTGATTTCAGCCACCAGCGCCGGGATGCTTTCACGGCACCTATGTTAAAGCAAAGTGATTGTGATAACACAAATTGATGCCGTTTCTTTGACATAAACTTTCAAAGCGATTGCGATGGAGCGATGTCGTCGTCACGAATCAGTCACGCTTATCATCGAGTGAAGCTCGCGGACGACCTCTAGGCCTTAAAAAAGATTTGTCAGAAGTGGCCACGATACCCTTTAAACCAGAACATCAGGATGAAAGCAATCAGCTTCAGAATCGGTTAACGCTGCTGAGATACGCATCAGCTTGCTTGCAACCGGAACGCTTAATGAAACAAAGTGCTGTGTGGATGAAAACACTTTTTAATAAATACTTTTTTTTCAACAGAAAGCATTATGTCTTGTGTGTGCAAAGCGTTTCGTATGCCTTCTATTAGGTCTCCCTTTCTTGTGAGGAAAATACGTAAAATTTCTTTGTAATGTCAGATGCTTGCTATCGCTGGACATCCTTGCGTTGGGCTTCACTAATATCATTTTGCATCGCTTTTTTTAGACGCTGTAGATCCGTTCAAAAGCATAAAACGTCGATCAAGGTTGTTTGTCCATCATCGACCAAGACAAAGCGTCAAGTCACTTTTGCCGGGAAGAGCGATCATGAAAACAAGCTGCTCGGTCAGGAATCTCGACTTGAAGGCAAGGAATTGGCGGAGGGTTCGCGGAAGAGCGGAGTAGTTGTGATATACCTTGACGATACCAACTCGCTGTCTATCCATCAACCAACTGTCAATGTGGACAGCAACCAGTTGACTGATTTGCTCAGCTTGGAGAATGAGAACAGGCTTGTCGATGTTGACGAGCTGTCAGGACGGAAGCGACGACAAGGGCTAAGCTTTTAAACAAACAAATTAATTCCAACCGCGCAGCTTGCCGGTCGCTAACGCAATATTGCGCTTAGCTGCTGTTACAGTAATGGGTATTTTCTCATCATCCTGGCATCCGCATCAAGAGACATTAGGCTGCTTCGCTTGAATAGATCGCCAGCAGTCTCCAAACGCGCCAACAGCCTTTTTTCCAAAACTTTGGGATATTTCTCCCATCAACCTTGATCAAGATTGAGTGAAGACAAGACGAATGTTGTCTGAAAATATTTGTTAATCCGCGAACCTGGCCTCAAAGGCCTGACAAACTTCATACAAATATTTATGTTCCGCCTCGGTGTGCCGTGCTGCATGCTTCTCCACCCTTTCCCTGCTCAGTGCTCATGCATCGCCGGTTGAATGTTTTTCCGAAAGACGAACGGCGAAGTGGTTTAATTTTGCTTTTCACGCTTTGGCATGAACGTAAATGTCATTGGTCATCTATCGCACGTTCATTAAGCGCCTGGCAATTGAATGGTATTCCTGTGAAGCGATCGAATCCCCCTGAGCTTTCCACAAGCTGATGCACTGTAAGTCTGCAAACCTCATCAGCTTTCACGGCGACTGACCATCATAAGCAAAACAAGCTATGGCCTAAGGCATGGAAGCCTGATTTGAAAGAAGGCTTTCATGAGTGTTGGCCTCGAACCCTGGGCCATTGCCGCTTCCTCTGCTGCTGCTGATGTTTCCCGAGGTTTCCAGTCAATCTTCAAGCTGGTTCAAGCTGGTTCAAGCTGGTTCAAGCTGGTTCAAGCTGGTTCAAGCTGGTTCAAGCTGGTTCAAGCTGGTTCAAGCTGGTTCAAGCTGGTGAGGACCGTGGGGGTTAATAACGAAAATGGTCCAAGCAACGACAGATCATCTGACTGAACATTGCGAAACTTGATTCATCGTGCCTGATCTTACGCTATTCGTACAGGAGCTTACCTGTCCTGTCTAATTAATTGTTTTCAAGTCTATATTTTTGTATCGCGACGAGGGTATACCAATGCTGTGAAAAATTTCGAAGAACGCTGTAATGAACTGACTGAGCATAAGACCAGAATTAGAGAAAGAGATGAACTTAGGTGAAGAAAAGTTGCCCAGCCACTTTCTATCTTTCGCACAAAATGTTTGATGTTTAGATCTGTTTCGGGAGCCATTAGAAAAGGAAATCAAAGTCCGCTTCTGAACAGAAGTCGCCAGGAACCAAATCAGGACAATAGTTTGCTCCCTCGTATACGTCAACTTTCCACCAAGGTTTTCTCTCTTTTTAAATGAATCTTATGCTAAATAAATAAATCAAAGTTGTTGTTAAATTACAAAAATATTAACCAAATAGTTTGTATCAAAACGTTTGCGAAACAACATCAGAAAATCTGATAAACATGACCCATTTTTACAAAACTCCGACAAGAGGTGATGCTTTTTAAGAACTTGGTTTTATTACGGTTTTTATGCTGTAGGGCTGTAAATAGCTTCCATTTTTATGCAGCCATTGCTGATTGCAGATTAGCTATGATGCGAAGTTTAATGCCTGCTTAGAAAACGCAAGTTTAAGCAGCTCAATAGACATTAAGCGGCGATGAGTCAGTGATAGGTTTCCGTGTTAGTTTGTTTTGGAGACGCGGATTTGGCCGAAGCAAATGAAAAACATATTTTTCGCCAATCTCACTTTATCGAAATCAAGAAGTGCTTACTCCATCATGTTCTACTAACAGAAATTGTCCGAAACCATTTGGCATAGCGAAATTCCGGTGATGGAAACAAAGTACCCTCTCCCTTGCTCATCGCGGTGGCTGCATGTTACTGTAGCTACGTCTAACAACGTAATTTAAATCAGTCAATATTCGTACGCATAGTTCATTTTAAACTTTCTGCTCTTCTTGCTTCGTAAGCTCTTATTCTTCCTTCTGTTTATTTTCAAAAATTCAAATCAGCTGCTTGCTCTTCCGTAGTCTAGTACCTGGTACCGGCGACATGATGAAAACTTTAACAAGCGTTGGGTAAAAGTTCAAAATTGCTGACGTCCATAGAAGTGATTGAAGGTTTGCTCGAACAGCGACAGCGCAAATATTATAAATTATTGCGATTCCATCATCAAAGAGCCCGGGAAGAATTCTAGCTTTAGGAAGTAATTGACGACTGACATTCTTTCGATAAAACGTCAACCAATTTCGTTAAATTATCGTAAACGATGACACTTCTCTGCTCATCTCATAATTTCGTGAGGGTCACGTGGTACGTGGTTCAAGCTTATTACGAAGAGCCCGTACTTTGATAAGTGTCAATGTCCACGTTCCGGACAGTGGCAAGGGAGCCCAGATGTTCGTCAAGACAAACTACAGCGGCACAATCCAATAAATTTCAAACCGCTTCTGACGACAGCAGCTCACCGATGTGGCGACCCGCAGTGATCGTTGTGAGGAAAAAAACGAAATGAAGTTGCACGACGAGCACAAGTCTTGGCCATGCTTCATGAAACGAGATCAAAAAGACCTGTATGCGCGATCTAAAACACGGTGCATGTGTAGCTATGCGCAATCATATCGCTGTTCTTCATGTTGTATTAAGCGTTTAAGAATGCGTGACACGCTGAGTACAATGCACAAGGGATCCCGATAGAATGATTAAATAAAGGAGAAAAACAGCAAGCTGCGATTTTTTGCGACAGCTGCGCGATAGTGCAGCAACGACTCATGATATCACGCCTCATGATTTCGTCCGGCATCATATTTACCCATTATGATAATTGCCAACAATGGCGAGATAGTAGGTTATGGTGGAATAATAAGTGCTAGCATGAAACTACCATTAATTCTAACCAGGGGTGTAATGCCAAAAAACTTTTGATTTGGTGTGGAAACGGGAACGCCGTTCTCACACCAAATCAAAAGGAAGACTGCACCAAATAGTTCGAATAAAGTGAGCATTCGGCTACGAGAATTTCCGCACTGGATCTTCCTGTTTCACTGTAATGCTGCGGTAACTTGTCATTTATTCATTTCTGCTGCTCCAGGTGCTACACGTAGAAATCGAAATGAAAAATCTAAATCTTCAAGTAACGTTACTGGTGCAAAACGTTCCCATGCGTTCCCACCCCACTACACTCTTGATTCTAAACCTGCACTATTTTGCATGAAACTAATTTTTGTTGCTTTATGCTGAGTCATATCCGACTATACTGACCTACGAAAAAAGTGGCAATCGCGTAAGTCCTGTCGCACCAAAAACCTTTGGTAATTTCTATGTTGCACTGCCTATGTTAAGACTGAGAATATGTTCAGCAACTTTACTTCACTACCCATGGGCTAGGGACTACTGGAAAAGGTTATGCCATGCCCGTGGCCATGGGGGGCATTCACGGCCAGTGCACCCCAAATTTTGTGCCCAGAAAATGTATTTTAAACATATAATATAAACAAAAATCTTGCCCCCTAAAATGTATTTTCCCCCCAAGCCTTGAAACCTGGTTACGGGCCTGAGTTATACCTTCAAACTTTTAACTTGGTTCCATCGTGCCCCAGATTTTTTGATTGACGTTAGGGTAATTTTTACTTATGGCGTTTTGGTAACAAGATTGGGCTCATCAGTGATGTAAACAAAACCCCAAAAATTTAACAAAAATTACGTGGATGGAGTTCGCTTAAAAATCGAACATCAATTTCGTAGATAACTTGAAATAGGTCCAAGCAGGACATTTACCTTAGAAAAGTTTAATATTCTTTTGCAATGAGCAGCTTTTCAGTCAGCAAAACTTCAATATTTTCAAACACTGTCTTTTTCAAACAAAACCTGATTTTTAAGTAAGTGCCAGACCTTAAAAGATTTGGGTGGTCGCCAATGTTTGTTCATTTGTTAAACAAATGTAAAGGTCACACTAAGTACACAATGCGCCTGTTCAAGTCGAGATAACATGCATGGAAACCTGACAACAAACTCGGGACGAATTTTTTCTCAGTTACGGCAACGGTCTGCACTGTACAGGGTCTTTTCTCGAATCATGGCCGTTTACGTCACTCCATTTATAAGTAAAGTTATGGATGACTGGCAAGCAACAGAAAAGTTTTACGCTTTCGAAGATGCTATTGCCAAATACAGCACTTACTTCAAATGCACTGGACCACTGACTTATGGACAGAATGATGTCTTCAATCGTTCTGTCCATGATAAGAAATCTTTCAGATGAATTTGCTCCACCACTATGAGTAATGGTTTTGTTCCTTCCTGCAAAAATAAAACGTTTGCGCCTATTTGCGCATCTTCAAACTTTGCATCACAACCTTGTGAAGTTTGTTGATTATTCTGACATTTATTGACTTGATTCTTTGAGTTTTGTTTTGATGCTTGAAATGTTACTCTTGCTAATAGGAAAAAACAGTTTGACCAGCGGTAGGTCTGATGATACGCATTGGAAATGATTGTGTGTTCAACAAATTCTCCACGCTTTATTTTTGCAAATTGTCAACTGTACTAAACAAATTTAATTCAAGTGGCTTGCTTAAAATATCATATCCTAAAAAAGTTTGAACTATCGTGTTACTGCCAGCAGATTTGAAAGATAACCTATTTTCAGAATTGGTGAAATGTTCGACATTTGAAAATATGTTTCTTCATTTTATTTCATAATCAACTTCTCCATTTTATCAGATTCGTTTTACCCTCTTGTTTGTAAGAACCAATAGGTTTTGGAAGAATATGGCCGCTCGGTATATCACAAATATGACGTTTTCCTTTCACAAGTCGAAAATGAACGAAAGCAAAAATTGTAATGTTGTGTTGTCAAAGAAGAGAACAGTGCAAAACATTTGTATGCTGAAATTGTGCTATGGAGGTCGGGGCCTCACTTCTACAATAAACAAATTTCCAGGAATTGTTCATTGATAAAATTGCTGTTTTTCCAATGAAGACTGCCATTTTGGGTATTAATATTTTCAAACTGTCGTAATTCTGTCTTCGTTTGCTGGAGAAATATAAATTTAAGAATGATTTCCTAAACTGTTTCAAAGGTTTGTCTCCTCTTGTTTGTCTCCCCCACCAGATCAATAATTTGTTGAACTTCTGTACCAAATGACACGCTCATGTCTTTTGTTTCGTCTTGAATGTTTCGTTCTTGCAAAGTTTGTTGATGTCTTCACCGATTTTGCTAAAAACGAGCAAGACGTCTCCGCAAGAGTGACGCAATCGAATCAATAAGCAAAAGCCTTTTAAAAACGTAGAGCTTTTTATTATCGTCTCGAGCGCTGTGTTGAAATGTTTGCATAGCAAATGCTTTCAATTGTTTGCTTATTTAGCGCAGCGCTAGTCTCACAACGGTTCGCGCGCAGAATCTCGTCGATCTTATCTGACTTCGCTATGCCCGAGAAAGCGGAACGGATCGTGTTGGAGGAGATGCATAGCTGTCTTGATTGCCTGCGACTTAATCCGATGCGACCGCAGACAAAGTTAAAAGGCAAATTTTATTGAGTGCCTGGCCGGCCCGACCAGCAGCACCGCAAGAAGAATCAGTGCGCGCTGTACAAGCAAGGGCAATACAGATCCCATAAAAAGCAGTGAAAAACGCGCGAGAACTGCTGCACCATCACAGTGCTGTGGATGGGAGACGCAATAGGCTTTTAATAAATAGGTAACAAGTTCTATGTGCAATGCGATACGTGATATGACAGGCATATTGCCTTAGATATGCAAATTGCTGTAGAACAACAGGCGGCTCGAAAAGCAACATCAGGAAGGTATCAATGCAAAACGTAACAACGTTGCATCACGTCGCGCGTCGCTGCATATCCTTACGCTGTATTGCAGCACGTCACGCCACACAAGCAGAACAAAGAAAGTAAACATTGGGCAAATTTTGCAAAGCATGCGATTCTCAAAAGGAAAGCGTAAGTTTGTTTTCAAAAATCTTATGTCTTCAACCCCGCCAGGTGCTTTGGAAGCATTTCTGAACATACATGAGAACATGGGGTTGTGCTGAGCTTTAAACACTGAAACAGCCATCGCATTGTCATTTTTCCAAGTGCATAAACGTTTTGCTTAAATATGCACTACTTCTTGAACGGTTGGGGCAAAGCTCAAACGCCTCGTACGGGTCACGGCATGTGGAGGCTTGCGACTGCTCGCAAGGGCGTTGGGCAAAGAGCGCCTGGAGGACTTCGGCAAGTGGGGCAGAACTACTTCTTTTTCAACACTGAAATCGTCCGGCTTTCCTGGCAAGACGGCGCTATTGGAAGCCACGGGAGCACTCGGCCTTGCTTGGCCTACCTCCGCACTATCGCAGTGGTTGAGTTTCGGAGACGAATCGGTTGCAGTGCAACTCGTCACCGGAGCGACATCAGATCCACGTGAGATGACGGATACTCGCGACGATTTCTGGTCGTCCACGTCAAGCTGCGACTGGCTGTCAGAGGGGCTGCAAGGCTTGTCAGGAACAGATTGATTGCGGCCGATGGCAGTGAACCCTCCAGTGTTTGTTTTTTGTGTTTCGACATCTTGACTGACACCGGGGCGCAGCTGAAAAAATCTTTTGTGATTCAGGTTCTTGAAAATCTTGATTCCGAACTTGGCCGGGATTTGCTTCGACATCGGCTTCGGCTCAACGACTGTGAAACCTTCGATCGTGGCTTTTGATTGGCTGCGACCTTCTTGCCACTGGACCCATCTCCGCTTTTCACGCGAGCGGTTGCATCGCCTTTGAAGAAAAAAGTCATATTCTGAAAGATGGATTGTCAAAGTCAACCAACAATACCCTGTAGTCGCAGGCTGCTGGTATGTGTTAGAAAACAAACCAGTAAAATTAGGTTTTCGAGGAAAGTTCCGCCGTATGTCATCCTAATCAGTCATTATAACTTAGCAAACTTAATTCTAAGTTGAAAAGAAACACATTCAAATGAAAGCGCCCGTTGTGCATTTAACACTCAACTATTCGCTTTCATTTGCAGTCCACTGATTTTGAAGATTTTTTGAAATTCGATGCGCAAGTAATTATACGATTACTTTGGTTTGGCTGAGAAAAGCGATTTTTAGCACTTGTAGCAAGCCACAAAATCTGCACAGAACAAAAGCATGAGCATCCCTTGGGAAACAACAAATTACCTCCGTATCATGAAGCCACTCACAACTAGAATAAGAACAATCAAAGCCGAAATGGCGATTCCGACGATTGCGTCAGGGTGGAGTCGAATCCCGGGGCTTTGGCCAAAGGAAAAATCTATGTAAATTTTTTCGCATCTGGTGCCTTCGAAACCGGTCGGACATCTGCACAAATGAGGACTCATGCAAGTAACTTTGCAAGAAAATGAACACCTTTAAACACGCAGTGGTTTAATTAAATTAATCCTTCATGCGTGCAGTGCGCGCTGGTGCTGCTTAGTCAGGTACACACTAACTAAGCGTAAAATCATTGCAGTATAACGTGTTCAGCTAACGCCAGTGAACAGGATATGGCAAAAATTGCAATGTTTTATGAGATTAACCCTATCATTTGGGAGTAATTTCCCGCGAAAGGTGAATTTAATGAGAAAGCAGCTTGTGGCGCCATTGTTCAAAATGGCGGAAACAAAACTACTCATAATTCAAATCAATACATTCTTGACATTCCGTCAAGACAAACGTCAAGAAAATTTTTGCAACAATATCCATTATTATCTGTAATTTCAACAGCAACTCAAGTGCAGCGGAGGATTCTTTTTTGTTGCAGGCGAGAAATGTGCGAGAATGCCAAAGCGATTCGTGTTTCACCAGCCGCCGAAATAACGTACTTCGCATTTCATTGTAATTTCAAGACGTGAAACGTTCTGCGCTATACAGAAACTGTTTGGAAATCATTTTTACTTTGAAAAGAGCCAGTCATGAGCTGACCGCTGAAGTGTTATTCCAACACAGTTTAAACTCGATTTTGTGCGAAGTAAGAAGTTCATCTTCGTGAACAAACCTTGTCCACAAACCCACTAACGCACGATCTTGCCTCGTTATCAACTTACTTTTTGACAGTTAAGGCGGCGCGTGATCTCTCGACTGAATTCCTCGCAAAAGCAAAAATGTCAAGAAGGACAGGTATGCCGTGTACTGACAAACTCCTTAAACACTCTGAACTTACTGGCAGATTAAGTTCATTTCGTCGATGCAGATGCCTCCGTTAATGCAGGAACAGGTGGCCGGCTGCACGAGCATGTCGAACAGAGGCCCGATGTTTGACGTGGCGTTCACATCTGAAGGTGGGGTCGATTGCGCCATTTCGACTGTTGCTGAAAAGCTGATGCACAAAAGCAAAATCTTCAAGATTTCATGTATTTTATTGTTAATTATCAAGTTTTTCGTGCGTCACAATTTGCAAAATAAAATTTTATCCGCAGAGCTTTAGAACTTGCTTTAAACGCACAACAGACGTAAGTCTTAATTGGTTAATTGGTGCAATTCCTGTTCCGCTGAAAGTCATTTTCCGTAAAACCGATCTCATCTGCAGAAGCAGTACTTGCGCGATTAATCAGAGTCGCTAAAAACAGCTGTTAATTCCTTGTCAAGGTTTAGTCAGCAGTAGAAAGGTGTAAACCATTGTAACTTGCGTGCGCAAAGCAGAAGTCGTGACAGTGCGCAAAGATGATTAAAATCTCAGGTATTACAAACGACGAAATGTTTTTGTCTGCTCACACTCCCAGTTTGGGTTGCATCCTGTTTGGAAAAACCCAACCCGCCAGCCACTGTGTTACTCAATTCGTGTCATCAAACGATGGATGCCAAACAAATACAGCAATGCACTGCAGTGTGCAACAAAAACCAAGGCGTACGCTTGCTGTTCGGACAGCACCGTGCCAATTGAATGAAGTTTCATAATTGCTTTTACAATCTAGTGGTCTAAGCAATTACCACAGAGATGATAGCGATAGATAACAGAGATAACTGGTATCGCTCTCGTTGACGTCACTTCCACGCAAACTTTCGAAGGGCTTTGATCTGATTTAGTCACTTCTGAACGGCGCGAAAACGAATTGTCCT
>JGI24021J15306_10002945_pt1 | contig 18893 bp, 10 predicted proteins | sample Ectturendosymbi1_FD_15306 | JGI IMG/M metagenome (IMG submission 15306)
GATATGGCCCGATCCAAGCTTTCGTTACCCAAGTCATAGTACAACATCTTGTCAAGACGAAGGAGCATGATAAGCAGGTACTTAGATAGAAATTCAAAATAAGCCACTCTTCCTCATAGTTAGACAAAGGTGGAATTTTAAGATAAAATCTATTGATTTTGCGGCCCGCCAGCGATAATGCACAATTCATGCGGCCCGGGATAGTAATTAGGTTCCCCACCCCTGATGTAGAGAAATCAGTTGTCGTTGGGTGTCCTTCATACTTAATAAAACATAGGAATATAATAGAGTTGTGTTCTTGTATCGCTTCTGAATCACGAAAATTTTTCAAACGAGTATTTTAACTGAAACAAATAAATTTCATCACGGGAGGCCCCTTGCAGCGGGGGCCCGGGGCAATTGCCCCCGTTGTCTCCCCTTAATCCGGCCCTGGTAACGTGCGAGTTTAGCATTTCTCGAACAGTCCAAATCATAAAACTATTTTGTATCATCAACTGTATTCAGCATTTTCTCGTTGGAACAGTGTATGGATGCACAGATGTCAGTACGTTGATACAATTGCAACACTAGAATGGAGATGGGCAGAAGAACTTGGTCTTCAATTGTTCTAAACTTTTCAATGTTTGAAAAGGGGAAACTAATATCAGGCTCATATTTAGAAATGATGTGAAGAACAACCCATTGCAAAATAAGAAATTTCTTTCTTTCAAAGATTTCAATCAGAGTTAATACCATCTATAGGTCTTTAGTAACCTTTTCCGCTCTAAGTGAACGTCAAAATCATGCCATTCGAAACTGCGAATTTTCCTGATACGAACGCAAAAATTGTATATATCTGAACTGTGGAACCACATCATTTTCGTTCCTAAATAATTCAGTACCTTTTATTGTTTGCAGTCGGAAAATGAGTACGCAGTTGCAATGTTCTAATTAGTGTTGACGTTGTAATCAGGTTTACATTTGCGTTTTTAGTTGTATGTTTCGTTTACTCTTAATAAATTGCAGTTGCTCGCTTGGGTAACGTTTCCTCACACGACACGTTTGCGTTGAAAGCTCACACAGCGATGAAAGGTCGCAACACATTTTATGTTCAAACCAAACACGACCGTGCCAGACGTCAGGATCTTCAGTTGAGCTATCACACGCTCTTGTACCCCTTTCGGAGGAGTGCTTTGCGTCGTGGGCTACATGACTGCGATTGCAGTGCGTGCTGCATTGACGGCGAGTCAATTGCAGCACAGTGCTTGAACCGTTTCATTGTGCTCACACATCAATGACGAGTACAAGGCTGGAGCATAGAAACAAAACAATATTTCATTTCCATTGAAAACGAGAGTTGGCAATCCGGCTGTTGAGGTGTCTGGGAACAGATGTGGTAGCGAATGTTGGATACAAGGATGTGGGGTTCGTTGTCCCCCTTTTTAGCAACCACAAATACCTTGCACGGGCAGTCTGAGCCCCACTAATACTACTAAATCTTTTCGCGTTATGTGTCTGATTCGCTGTGAAATCGTTATACAGTAGTTTACGACTTCCAACGGAACAAGTCGATGGTTGATTTTCGTTAGCTTGAGCCATTGGCTAACAGACCTCGGCAACAGAAAAAAAACTACCGCTTCTGAATATTTAATCAAGGAAGTCGATTTTATTTCCGGCCTTTTTGACACACATGCGGATGGCGGCACTTCCTTATAAGCTCTCACCTTTCTTTAGAAAGTTTTCCTGAGACATTGTGAACAAATGTGCCCTTGGGTTCATTCTTAAATAAACCAGTTTCAACTGCGTCTGAAACTGAAACGCCACTTATACGTGCATTTGCAAACCGTTCAAAACAGAGATTATGTGAGGATTTGAGCGATGTGACTAAAATCTCTTCGCTATATGAAAAATAATAGCGAGGCGAAAGATTTTATTTCTGAACGAGTAGAAAAGGTAGTTCTATTCGTATGGAGTGAACGTTAAAAAGCGCGAAACACGCTGGCAAATGTTGTTGCAACTGGCAAACAGAGCAAATCACAAGCAATGATCTATATATAACAATGGCAAGCGTCATATAAAACCACAATAGCCTAAGCAAAATCTCATTTTACAAAACAAAAAAAAACGCATTTCGACATTTTGCTCGTTTGTGAGCAAGTACAGAAAAATAATCACAGTTCATTGTGCAATAATCCAGGAGTACAAGCGAACACGATGCGTCAATGTTCTATTAAAGATTCTCGGGAAGCTGCAATTGTTAAGTTTCATCAAGCAGTCATTTGTGGCCCGGTTTTACAGTAGTTAAAAGCAAATTCTTTTCACTGTTGTCGTTTTTCTATTCAGTAAACAGTGGTTTGCTTTGCTGTGTTTCCAGCATGGAAGCCAGCGATAGCGATCAAGTAAATCTCCCCCAAAATCTCGGAAGCATGTTAAAATAAAAAGTATTTTAAGTTGAAGAGTCGTTGTGAGGAGATGGATGATTTTATCTTTGTTCGCAAAAAAATGGGACGCCAAACAGTAGTACTCTATGAAAACACGTATGTGCGCATGCTTTAACAGTTCATTTAATATTTATTGCAATCAAGGGAATACAACGTATCCCTATGATATAATGTCTCATTGCAATGACTGGGATAAAGAATGACTTTTAACATGCACATTAGGGGAATCGCTGGAATCGTCAGTTGGTTCATAAGTTACAAAACAGTAAATACCGGAAAAATACCTTTGAAGACGTAAGTGAGAAGCTAAATGAATGCAAATTTAATAAAAATTCAAGCAAGGCTTCAGCGATTTGAATGTTTGTATCCACAATGCAATTAACTTTAAGATAAAATTTTAATATCAACAAACGCATGCCATATGATATGTTAGATAGAATGAAAGAATGAAACAGATTCTAAAACTATTACATAGAGTATTTTTGAATAAAATAAGTAAATCTTTGTAATATTAATCAACAGCAACAGACATCTGCAACCGACATCTCACTGTTTGTGGACGTTACGGTGACGTTTCAGACATTTAAGTTTGTGTTTTTCAAATGTAGGAACAGACAAAAGATCAAGTTTCAAGCACGTTATTCAATCGGCTGTTGTCGCATTTCGTGCTTACGGTTGTGGAGATGGACAGCAAAACAAGGCCAAAGTTAAGAGCCACCCTACAAAATGAAACAGCTGTGGACAAACGAAATTGTTGGAAAATAGTGCTTTGCCACAGATGCAAACCACACAAGGGTAATTTGGAGTTTGCTGAAGTTTTTTGACATTCAGTGACTGAAGAACTTTCTATTGGACTTCAGACCATCGAATGTATCCTTAAATTGGAACAGGCGCTTCGGGATAGATTTCAGAAAACACTAACAGGAGAGTTCCGGTGGAATGTTGCTTGTGTTTCAATCTTTCTGCGAATATTTGCGTTAACACTGGGAGTAAGCAAGAGACCGTTTTCTCTTCTGCGTGCTGCCGGTGTGCTGCGAGGTGTGATGTATTCACTTGAAATGTGTTTGTCGCGGCAGTTTCTGAAAAACGTGTGACATAAACGAATGTTACATCCTTCGTTTTGATGTTCAATTAAAATAGGTCGAACAGAAGGGCCGACCGGTAACAGGAACTTTGTTTAATAATGACATCTTTCATAAGGGTGAGACTCAACTAGCGGAATATTCACTGCCCGAAGAAAAAACAAACTTGAAATAAGGCATTTTAAGTCTTAAGTAACAAAAAGTAATTAAAAAAGGAACGGGTAAAGTATGGTTTCTCGAATTTGTTTTCACAAAGAGTTGCTGTGAAAGCAGTTTATTTTCTTCAGAAACGCTTGTTTCTGCTAGTTTAGAGTACATAATAATATGAGGGCATTAAGACTATCTTCTGTATCCCCTCACACACCAATAGTGCCCCAATTTATTCGTTCACAGAAAATTTATTTTTGGTGTAGAAAGAAATTTAAAGCATGACAAGGCAAGCTATGCATTTTTTACTGAAATTGATATTTTAATCACTCTAGGTTTCTGATGATATCTTTCGATATGCAGAACATGCTACGTTCGATTTATTGCCGGACGTCGCTGCTCTAAAAGATGTTTTTATCACAGCAGAACAATCAAACCTGATTCGTTTCAAAACATCCATTGAAGCTCTTCGCATGTGACCAGAAGCGATGTTGTAAACTAATGGATTTATGCATTCTGACAAGCGAAGGAAAAAGTACGAAATCACGTTCAACCAGTAGTCGAAGCTGCGTGAGCGCAAAAACAAAATTTTATTAGCAAACCCTATAACTCTGTCAGGCGTTGACTCAACGTTTCTGATCAAGATACATACACAAATAGAATTTTGGGATAAAACATATATGAAATCGCCTGATCTATATTATTTTAATAAGCGGTTTAATTGAGCAGCATCAACGATTCACATTTATTAGCGTATCTGCTGAATCTGTATGCGGTTTACTCAATTTTGCTTCAAGCTGCATATGTTCTGGCACACACTCCTGCATGTAAAGTGTGGTCGCGTCGCTATAGCATCCCTTTGTTCGGAGTTTTGCACATTAATATTCTGCCTCCGTAGCGAGAATTCTAAGATTTCTTTTTCAAAGCAAACCTGAAGCAGGCCTTTGCCACGGGGGGGCATGCGGGGGCAGTGCCCAACATTGTTTTTATTCTTCCCCAGATTTTGTTGTGCCCAGAAAATGTATGTTAAACATATAATAAAACAAAAANCTTTCCATCCAAAAAATGTATTTTGCCCCCAAAAACCTTGTACCTTGGCTACGGGCTTGACCTGAAGTAGTTGGTTTGAAATTGCAACATATAATTAGCACGTGCACATTTAAACAGAAAACCGATTACAAAATCGATTTAAATGGTTTTCAACAGGAATATAACCATATCTTATAAACCTGTTGAAGTAAAAACTACTGCAATGACATAAAATCACTTTGTAAACCTTCTCAAAGTTTATTTGCGCAATCACACGTTGCTGTGTACAGAAAAGATAATCAAAATCGAAAAAGATTGCACAAAAAATCTAATTAAGGGATTTACTTACTGTGGATTTTTTGGAGCAGTTCTGGTCGTCCACATAACGTATATCGTCATGGGCAAATAACCAATCAGAAACGACGAAGCAATGAGTGCCAGTTGAATAGATGCTTTTTTCTCTGTTAAAAAAAACGACAAACATCTTGGCAAAGGTGAATCTGTAGCTGAATTCACACGCTAGGCTGACAAGAACTTGCAGCATAGCGCCAAAGCTCTTGTACGAACTAAATGTGAAGTTGGATTTAGTTATGTGTGAAACAAGGCGATTCTAATTCTGTATTATTAAGCACAGTTTGCATGCCGGCCATAACAAAGTGCATTCAGCTTTTCGGTATCTAAATGCTCGATGATTTGGTTTAGATGTTGCTAAACAGTTACTCGCCTTTTCAAAGACAGTGAGATTGAGACTTGGGTTCTATGTTGTGAAACGTTTTCAGACTCGATGCAAACGTACCTAAGGCATCTGCTGATCCTTCAGTTTTAAGCATTTGCATTCAAACCATGATTTAGAGATGGGATCAACAGTATGTCTGTGTATGCTGAAAAAGTGCGTGCCTCTGTAGCATATCTATATTATGGTTGTTGAATTTGGATTTTGCATGCACTGTAGGTGTCGCAGTACATCGCTGGAAGCCACAGATCCCTCGAAGTAACTTTGGACAAAACATTCGTGCCACCAACACCTCGAGCACTTCTCAAAAAATCAACATCCCATGACGCACTTCAGGGGTTTTACTGGAATGGATTAATAAGCTCTTCTGCAATAGTACGAGGTGTCTTATGGACTTCACTGCTACGCCACTTGGTATGACGCCATCAGCAGTAGTTTGTCAACAGATACAAAACCTATTTTTGGAAGGGTTGCTCTAGAATCAAAAAAGGCTCTTCCAGCTCGCAAAGAATTTTTATCATGGCCCACAACATTGGTCCCACAAATTCGGTTGTGGAAGTGTTCTAGCAACTTAGATGGCTTCATCACGTCTCGAAAAACAATGCCAATATCTGGTTCATTCGAGAAAAGTCTACTGCAAACTCGTAAATAAGAAGAATAGATTGCAATTTATGTTTATGCGCATAACTAATATCACACCATGGATTTTAACGAAAGTCGCGTTTCGCAATTTCCGGCCGTATTACATTTACTTTCATGAATTACGGCCACCAGTGAGTTCAAGATACTTTTATTTTTTGCATTGCTTCTGCACTGCTTCCACGCACTGAGCCTATAGCCAGTTTCCACATGCCTGTTGGACAGTCTTTCGACTAAGCATCTTCATGCAATAGACAAAGAGTTTTTATTAATGCACGGCCGCCATAACTTATATTTTAAATAACATGTGCACGACCGCATTAATTTTTATCGAAGGGCGCAGGTTTTTCACCCCCGCGCCACATCTTTGTACATGAATGCGTCTCTGTCCGCATTATTTCGCGTGTATTTGCGACCGCGCGTGGTCTTGCGGGGTAGATGTTTAGTGAGTCGGTGGGCTGATTCGTTTCTGCCAGCGCTTTCACCTGTTCTCTACAATTGCTACGAGTTAGTCACGGTTGGTGTGTCAATGATCGATGAATTTTGCCGGTGTGCGATGTTGAACGTAGCGCAAAATCGAAGTCAATAAATTGTACGGAGTCACTTCTCAAATCCCCTGCCTGCTTCATGTGTCAAGCTGCCGCGAGCCTGAGTGACGCCTTCACCTTCTCACGGATCCGAGTGAATCAGATTCACTGATTAAATGCATGTATTTGCAGAAAGAGACACGTCAAAAATACCAGTTGTGACCTAGAACTTAGTGCAACGTGGGATGTTAACTTTGTTTGTATTGAACAGTTGTTGAGTTGATCGTACAGCTGAATAAACCTCCCATTAAAATTAGTCCCCGTCTAACTTCAACACAGTTTCAAACAAAACTAAAACTCTTCCGTGAATTAGAAACAATATTGCTCGCCTAGACAACCTTGTCAAAACTTTGTTGAACGTCCCCGCGTGTTGACCTCAACTTGGCTAAAACTACTACATGTAGCGTTTGCGCGAATAAAATCAACTCAATTGAAGCAGCTCAGCGATATTTGCACTGACCACGTGTCACATTGTACATCACACTGCTTCTGTATACTGCCAAATTAAGCCACACACCTCCTTTGAGGACTGTCGATATAGTTCAAAGANCATGCGTACCAAGGTCTGTATTTCATTTCAATGGTGTAGAAANTAAAAACCATCTCAATTTTCAATTTTTAATCCCTTCTGCAGTTGGCATGCTGGCCCAGGCAAACAAATTCGGCGAATGGTTTCAAGTAAAGTTTCTCAGAGGCACTGCCCGGCACACCAAGGAATGTGTGGAAAACGCGGTGCAAGCCAGAAAAATTTTGTTTCAGCACTGTTGATGAAGGAGCGCGTAGCACATGAGTGATAAATGAAATGTCTTAGCAGCACGTGGGACTGTTAATATTTATTAACGAAGTTGTAAGATGCGACGGATACACGCCAAATAAAAGTCCCGAACCCAGCTTAGCTAAAATTCAGAGCAGCAGACTTACTATGAAGTGCTACTGGCTGAATGCGTTTATTTGTATGTTAGTAATGGTAAATGTGAACTACTATGTCGGTGAAATTAATGACTCCGTTTTACGGGACTCCTTCATGCTCTCCAGTTTCCCCTCCAAAGTGGAACATACGAAGCTTGACTGTGACTAGTAATGCGCTTATTGTCATGGTAGTGTGTATATCTAGCAGCCATAAAACAATCCTTGAGGTGAAACGCTCTTTTCTATCTTTTGTATGAAGTTCTACGGTAATTCACTCATTGGCCGTGGATTGAAACTTTGGAATTATCGCGTTCGAAAAATGGGCAATATAAGTTTTCTTGCTGCTTATTGTTTTGATTTATTTACAAAAATTTCAGAAAATGCAAATCTCTCTGGGAGAAAACTATCAGTCGCAACCGCCGTCAGAAAACGAGGCGGTGACATGTTTTTTCGGGTAAACATTTTCCGGCAACAACTTTGAAAAAACAATTTCCTCCAANCCTGCGCTTACGCTTTGTTNGTGTTCAGCAAATTCTCGCATTTTTCAATGCCATCACTAGAGCAGTCAGCGATTATAGACATTTTAACTGAAATTTTCCTTTGCACGCAGTTGATTCTAGAAATTCATCGCTTCTGTCAACGCGTTAAGATTGATATCCTAAAACTCTTCTGTTTCAAGTTTTTCAAGGCAAAAAAGGTTTTATTACCACTTCCTGGCATTGGATAATGGTGCCAATGACACAAACTGAAAAACGATTTAGATATATTTTAACGTTTTTCGCTTCCGCACATAAATCTTTCTGAGGTTGCTCAGGCACTCTGCCACCTGAGTCCAAGCACCGTATTGGACGTTTAACTGCAAGGATGTATCCGCACAGTAGTTCCAAGTAAAAATTAATAGGCTGCGACTGTCACACAGCGGAATGGTCATGTTACAGAAGTGCATCCTAGCAGGGGCTCCGAGAGAAATTTTACCAGGGGATACAAAGACCAATACCGGGCCCCTAGCTTATATGGCCCGAGTCGACACTTGTATAGCTTGCTTGTATAGTAACCAGAAGGTAGATATAACAGCTATACCATGCTAAGATTTCGAAATAGATCAATTGTTATACTGGCAACTGACTTGTACTAGTAATTTTGGGCTTGATTACAGAAAATCTTAGCATGCGTACTACCACCATCCCGGGTCAGGGTACGATGTACCTCTTGTACTCTCCTCTCGTAGGCCCCGCATCCTACAGTAGTGAACTTGGCGACGCCCTTACCTTTCCGTCTGCGCAGTGTACTTTTCATTGCCCGCTTCGCGTAGAGTTCTCTGACCAACAATGAAGATGCGATGATAAGAACAGCGAGCGGTACAAACATAAAAGTCGCAGAAGAGAATGTGTAATAAACCCTGTGTCGCTCAATCCTGCAAAGAAAAGGCAGCCCAAGTTTTTCGTAGGCTTCAAAGTCATTTCACCTGAAGAGTTATTCACAATTTTAGAAGCTAAATCTCTCTTATCAATCTGCACGGAGATTTTTTTCCCTTGTTCAGGCAACGAGCGTAATGGTGGGATTTCTCTTGATTTACCGAAAACTGCGTGAAATGGAGTTTTGTTCAGAGACATCCAGGACCGAAGCATCAAGATCAGTTTTAAAAGACTTTAATTTTTGATATTGGTATTTTGTTGCAAAGCTTCAGAAAAGTTAATAAAGGCGTTTACTGGTACAAAATTTGCTTCGTTGTCATTCTAGACTCTGTGCGAAATGTCCGAACAAACTACAGTGCTATGCTCTCTAACGAGATGATTTTCGTATTCTGACGCATCCTAAAAAGATTTTTAAAATCTTCTAAGAAAGCAACGGGCAATATAGGCAGGCACTAGGTAGCATTTCACATTGCAATCACGCAGGGGCGTAACGAGGAGTGTAAGGGGGTGCGATTCCTGGGCGCCGAGTCACTATAGGGGCGCCTAGTCACTGCCGGGGGCGCCATGTAGGTGCGGGGACGCCAAAAAGCCCCAACAATGTCACAAGTACCTTCTTCAATACAGTACATTTTCTTCCGAAAAACCTCAGTTTCGAACATGGGGACGTCAAACTTGCTTCTTGCCCAGGGCGCCATCTAACCTCGTTACGCCCCTACAAGCACGTGATCCTGGATGGAGATGTTTTAAGAAACGGCTTGACTTCATTCTCAGGTTGTTCATGTTTCGGGATGTTTTCTAAACTAACAAATGTAAAAGATTTCCATTTGCTCTCTCTTGTTATAGTAATTATCGGTCTGTATCTCCTCGTTTAAGCATTGTCCATTCAGGCAAACCGCTGACAAGCAGAGCAACACACTTTCATTCATGACTAGATGTTTGAGCTTAAGATAAGGATAGGATCTGCGAAATATTTTTCCAGAACATGTGAACTTTAGATGCCAAAGTTTTGTCCGCATTAATGTTCTTAGGCACCCTTCCAATGTTGATTTTTAGAGGGTTTTGTATGCATAAACAACGTCCTTTGGCTAAATAAAGGACTGCATATAACACAACTTGAACTCCTGCATTTTCACTCTCCTTCTCCCCTTGATCTCCCCATGCAGAGCAATACTATACACTAGCCACAAATTTCGCCCTATACATGTTGTGAAAATGTACTTGAGCTGTTTGAAACACACTTCCACGTTTGCTTCCACGCGCAGATGACAGCATTGTCGATTGACAAAGGCCAAGCAGAGCAGAAACGTGCTGTAAGGTTCAGTAACGATCCCTTGAGCAAACAACTCGTATGGAAATAAAAAAAACAAAAACAATTGGAAATTAATTCAGTACAGTGAAAACAGTGTTTCTTGTTTTTTCTTTCTGAATACTGATTTTCAATTTTAAACCGTAATTTTTTAATGAACGTGTGGATTTTGCAATTCCAAGACACCATTTGATCCCAATTTCGCGCCGGCATTTGAAAGACAACCTAGTCATTTGATGGGACATTTATTGCAGATCCTGCAGGAATATGATGGTGTTACAAGGATTTGTAATTTACTCGTATATTGTCTGATACGGCTGATCCATCCACAGTTTTAATTGGAACGCATTGGACAAATTTAGTAAACAGGTACTTTTTATGTTTACGCTAGAAAAAATGGTTTCCTTATGGCATGGCTTCTTCTCTGGTGAGACCATTATCAAACATTATTGTAACATTGCTACCAGCTATTCAAAAAAATGTCACTACCAGTAATGAACACAAATATTGTACCAATAAAAATTGAAGAAAATTGACAATTAACACGAATACGCTTCATTTTTTGAAAATGTGGAACTGTAGGCTCTAAATAAACTAAAGCAAAGCTTCATGGTAATGACAAGCGCAGTTTAGATAGATCAGCGTTCCATACAACTTGCATCCACAAAAATAATCTAGCGATAAAAATGAAACTTGTGTTTTGTTGCATTGGAACGAATGGCTTCTCACTGAAACGTGTGCAGAAGTAGTAACTCTAAGAGAAGTTTATAGCAACTTAAAATTGCTTATTTTAGTTTAGCTAATCAAAACCTGTGACGAATCGAGCAGGATATGTTTGAAAGTGAAACATTGAATGGTCATCTTAATGGAAAAATTTTACTTTATATTTCTGGATTGCCCTAAAGGCGCAATTTTGATGATGTAATGGAAGTTATGCATGACGTATTGTGGTGCAACGTCTCAGCAACTCACCCATCATCGGAAATCTTGATGGAACAGCTCGGCCAGGAGCGTGAAACCACTTCAGAACCGTCCTTTGGAGTGATGTCATAAAAAAGTGTGAACAGAAACCCTCCAAACACCAGAGCGAAAAGCCACAGCAGACCCAGCCATAGTTTCACGACCCTAGAAGAAAACAAAACTGGAACAAAGTTGCATTATATTGCACAAGCGTTATAATTACACAGGTTTAACCGTCTTACATCGCTGACAGTTGTGAAGCTTTAGTGTTTTAATAAATCAGTTTCTTGGCATGTTCACTTTTCTCCACCTCTTGTGCTAGTTTTTAATAAGTGAAACTTTAATCAGGTTGTAACAAAGGTGATCAAAACGTTTACCAACACTCTGCTTTACTTGCACGGCTTCTAGTTAATTGGCACAAATGCGCCAGAACTGAATAAAAGTGAATGCTTTTTGTTCATTAGTTAAACAAAAAATGCCTGTTGGCCAATTTTTACACATGGTGTTACGACTGCAACAAAAATCACTGGAGAGTAATTGTACGTGAAAGCCATTGCAGGTCTTTCGTCAATTCCTGACCTTCATTAGATTTTTTAATATTTGGCATGGGAAAATATTAAATGACTGTGGTTATTGTAGCGTTACATTCAAAATGTCGGGGCAGCTTTACAAAACTGCTGCAATTGTTGCCAACAGAGAATCCGTTTTGTTGAAGTTTTTCATTTAACAAAACTTTCATCTAAAATCATAAAATCATCTGGATACGGCTTGAATATGATAGTTATGGCTTGATTGTTCCAGTAATCGGTGTAACCTAGTAAACAAAAACCAGCTCAAACTGGTTGATACAAACCAAGCAAATTATTTTCAGACAAAAGCGCAAAGATACGTGATTCATGAAGCCATGATGTACATTATAAAACGGCATCAGAAAATCAACTTAAACTTTTTAAAAATAATTGAGTAAAAGTTGAAACAAACTGACAAACTAAAAAAATTCCAAAATCTTACCTAAATTTAATTGCTTCAAAACGTAAGGGCCACTTGACACCAATCAACCTCCAAACAGCAAATGATGCAATGTGCATAGAAGTGCAATAAGAGGTAGATTCGTCTGTGAACCAGAAGAGCTTGCAAAGAAATTGACCCAGTTGCCAGTCGTAAAAGCCCCATGTTCTACAAAGCAAAGAGGATTGTTCGAGCGCTAGTGGGCAAGTACAGTTGTTCAACCAACATCAATAGTTGATTAGAATGAAAAACTAAAAAGCCGACACTTTCCATTGCGGTAAGGTAGAAATGTGTCGTTTTTTCGGTTACCAAATAACATTCTTTATCGTGAAATAAGCTCAGGTGCTCGAAGTGTTGCTCGAACGCCTTCGTTTCAGAGATGTAAGAAGAGGTCCCCGGCAGCTTAAAATCTCGTCCTCCGCGTAAAAAAACATACCCAAAACCGTCTGGCTCTGCGCAAACTCCTTCGCCAAGGTTTCCTGAAGCTTAGCTATCCTCATTTCCCTCAAAACAATCCGTGCCGGCGCTGCCATTAGTTGATCTAGGCGGCTGCCCAGGGCGCTGGGCCGACGTGGGCGCCAAAAAGGACCAAAAAGTACAACTGTGTGGTTCAGAAATTGACGAAGGTAAACCAAGTAAAAGTGACTGAACATGGTAAAAGTAAATGGAACACAGGTTCACGCAGTTTATAAGAAGATGGAAACATTACACCATTGCAAGTTTGCTGCAGAAGGGTTAATATTTCTCCTGTTAGTCAAATTTCACGTATACAAGGTTAACCATGTCGCCGTTTGGTACAAATTGTATTCATCTAATGAATTTTTCCAGGGTTTTCTTTTAGGAAAATGTTAGGTACCCGTTATGGACCTGTAGGGACCCGAAATATTTCCGACTAAATTTCATATAATTAGAGGTGTTTTGAGCGCCATCGTTAGGCCATGAATTTTCTCTGCTTCTAAGGACCCTATTTTCAATCCTAAAAATGTCATTTTCAAATTCTAAAAATGTCTATTTTCAAAACATCTCAAAAGCCTGAACTGTTATAAAGTACAACAAACGTCCTTATTTACATAATATACAACGTGATGATATGCAGAGTAAGAATCTCTGTTCATGAGAGGTGGACGCTGGAAAGAATCCCTCCTAGAGTGTTTTTAAGTCTATCAGTGACGTGCTGTCAGGGCCTGCAAACCATGTCCTGCAGGACGCACTTTATAAAGCTCACCACAAAATTTTAAGGTTCAATCTCTAGGGGGAATTCGGGAGCAGTGCCCCCAAATTTTGTTGTGCCCAGAAAAAATTGTTTTAAACATAAAACAAAAATATATTTGCCCTGAAACCTTAAAACATGGCTATACGGGCCTGTGTTGAAGTATTCACGAAATCATGTTTATAATGTTACAGCCATCCAGCGTAATCAGGTAAGGAAATTCTGCCAAACCTCCAGCATTATTGGCATTAGTAGCCTAGGTAACCACTCAAATTTCGATTATTAGAACACCCCACCTTAATTTATTTAGCCAAATAGATTCCAGCTAGGACGCATCACATCCAACATGGTGACGTTCGCGAGTGTCAGCGCGGTTTATTTTGCTGGTGGACCTTTGTCGATTGTTACGACACGAGGCTGTAATAATGAGCTTGTAATAAGGTTTTAAGGCAGCCCCGCAACCAGGGAATGGGCAATCGGGCAATTGCCTCCCGAAATTTAAAAAATCATAGTATTTTGTTGGGTGCAACACGAAGTTACAACCATTTTTCACCCTACGAAAATAGTGCAACAACAAGCTACAATTATCCCCCCCCCCACTTCTGAACGTATGAGGGGGCGCTGAAAATGTATCTTGCCTAGGGCGTTGGAATGGCTTGCTCAGGCCCGGAAAATAATCATTCCGTCTATTAGGGATCTGCCATTGCTGCACGTGGTAAAATACAGCGTTTACGTAAGGCCATTCGCCTTTTCATCCGCTGACACATGCAAGAGCATAAGGATTATGAATTTAAAGGTTAAGCAGCTCTTCCCAGTTAAGGAAAAGCAGGAATTACTTCCTTTGTGCAGTATTCAAACATACGTCATTAATCTGCCATTCGTTTCAGTGTTAAGCCTTTTCTGCGTTACTCCGATACCACTGTTGCAAGAAATACGAAAAACTATCATCTTCACTGAATATAAAAACGTAAAGCCATTCTATGTCACAAAAAATACTATAATATTTGGCCAAATTAACGAAAACGAAATTCATCAGCAAATCGTGCAACAACTCGTAATTATTTTTTCTTTCCTCTGTCGTAAGTTTTCATCTGTTGGTAAATTACAACACAACCACAATTTTTAGAAGTCAGCAGTAGTAGTAAATATACCTTGACACTTACATTACGATTTCTTTCTAATGGCGACGTTCTTAAAATCAATAAATATAATTATTCGTCGTGTGTTCTCAACCATACGCAAATCTACCCAAATTTTTCATTCATTCATTTTAATACCCCCTTTTCCTTTTGGAGAGTCGCGGGGCCAGGTGTCCGAGGAGGAGGAGGAGGACACCAAATACCTCACGGTTTTCAGCAAGCTCAGAAGTCCTGCTGGCTCCACACCAAGACGGGACCGAGCAAAGTAGGGGATGTGATGACTCCACTTTGTCCTTGGTCGACTTCGAGGCCACTTTCCTGTGGGTTTAGCCAGCAGGACGTCCTTTACCNATCTCTCACGGGCTATTTTTTTTCACATGTCTGAACCACCATCGCTGAGATCTCTCGATTCGGAGAAGTGACTCGACATTGAGGGTTTTATGAATTTCACACCTGCGCACTTTCTCGCGAAGAGCCACACGGTGGACTCTCCGCAAAAATCCCATTTCTTCCGCTAGTATTTGGGATAGCATTCTTGCAGTCATTACCCAAAGTTCATTACCATAGATGACGATCGGAGCAAAGACCGATGTAAAAACTGACACCTTTGCGGTGCTTGAAAGCTCCCGTTTTCTGAACAAAGAGCGATATAGCTCATGCAGAAAAGTTGGCAGAACTGTTTTTGCTTTGCTAATCCGTATATCAATCTCCCTGGTCCGCCTTTCGTCAGTCGTGAATACCATCCCGAGGCACTTGAACTTCTCTTACTACAAGTGTTTCACGAAAAAAAATTGGCACTGATCATCGATGGAAAACATACGGCATTAAATATCCTTACGTAGTTACGACATAAAACGTTTATGCACGTGTTGCGGCAGCTACCAAACCTGCGTTGAAAAAGCCGCAAGGTTTATATTATTTTTGTAACACAAGTTTAATAGCTGCTTTCTGAGTGTAATTTTGGTCTGTTAAATTTTATTCTGGTAAAATAACTCCATCAGAGCCTATTCGAACAAGCCAAAAGAGCAAAAATCCTTGAAACAAATACTTTTTGCGATTTGTCATGTTTCCACTGGATAAAGCTTTTATGATCAACAACCCAATGGAACACACGCCTACCGAATCTGCCACACCCTTTTATACATGCGTTTAGCACTTCCCACCATCGAAAAGCATACTTGCTGAAACCTAATTTTCGGTTAAATCCAGTATTTAGAAATTGACGAAAATGATTGTACTGATAACATTTTGCTTCGTGCCCGCAGGCCGTCAGTAAAGTAACAGATCTGAGAACAACAGCACATGCCGAGTTGTGACAAGAAAACTTCAACAAAACGCAGTTCAGCCAATCGCACCTGCGGTACAACCACAATGGTGACGCGACCAAGCCCGACAGCAGGTCCGAAGTCGCTAAACTGAGAAGAAACGCGTTGCATTTTGTTTGCATGTCCGTGTGGAAAGCTATTGCCAAGATTGTCAGTAAGTTGCCGAAGGTGCTCCACAATCCCATTACGACAATGAAGAATGCAATCATCACCTGAATGAAAAGGATGTTCAAAGGAAACTGCTGCATCAAACAGCAAACTGAGCAAGATCTTCATAACATTTCCTCAGTAAAATGTTTCCTATAAGGAGGAATATTTTTGTTTAAAGATGGCTTTACCAGTACTAACGCCAAAGCAGCAGTGAGGCAACGGGCAGCAAAAATTGAGGACAAATTAAACTTACAAAAAAGCAGAAAAGTCGTAACCAACGTGCTTGTTTCTTACCAATACAATATGCATTGGACAAAACCTCCGAGATTTTTGCACTGGAAGACATTTTCGAAAATGCCGTAAAACCCGGAAACTGTCGCCATCGGAAAGCACGAACGGCAAGTGCGCAAAGCTTCAGACTGTGGCAACAAGCAACAATAGAGATCACTCGACAAGATCACTCTGTTATTGCTTGTTCGCACCACGAATATATGGATGGTGTTCTTCGCACACATCCCGTCCGTGGTGAATCGCACATTCAACGCAGCGCCAGTTGAAAGGTTTCAACAACAAAATGGATACGTTTGTTGTTAAAACAGCCAATCAAAAAAAAACGGATACAAATAAATAAGACATGTAGCGTTTACTGTGGTAATAAACAGTCACTGACATTAAACATGATAAACATGTATAAAACGAGATGGCTCTGGAGTGGGTATCATTTAATGTAGTTACAATGCGTGTTGTTACATTTTTACGTATCACGAGTACGAAACTGTTGACTTTAGTGTAATATAAAAGCGCGCACATAAGGAGGATGAATGGGCGATTGCAGCATTTACATGTTCCAAAACAATTTGGGCCCCAAAATACTAATTAGAAGGTATAAAAAGCCATTTTTGTTTTCTGGATGCGAAAAGCCTTGCAATAATATTGCGTCAATTCCATTGTTATATCGCATGAAATTGCCTATTACGCTGTTTATGTTCATGAATATGGCACCTCCATTCCGTTGTCCCGTTTCAAAGGGCAGAGGAGGCAAATGCCTCGCTTTCCGTTGTCCCAGTTCACCAGTAATCCTGCCCATTACTGCTAACGAGGAAAAGTAGTTAAACGCAGATTATTTTAATCTAATCAATGTTTAAAACGTGTGTTTGAATCGTAAATTAATAATCTTTATTGATACTCGGTAACGTTATAAGTAATAAGAATAACTTTATATTTTATTTTCGACCATAAAACTACTTGGCTTATTCGAAAAAGCATAAAATAAATGTCCTGATTTAAAAGCTAAAATATAAAAAAACGCAACTGTTGTAACAAAACATTTTGTTTCCCTTCTAACTGTTTTTGTAGCTTACACAGTGCCCTTACTTGCTGCTCGTACGTAGCAGGGGAAGTCCCACTGTGCAGCTTTGTGTCGTTCCTGAGCTCCCAGTTTTTTTCTGCTTCGACGGAGCGAGACGTAATCAAACTCGGCATAATCATAGTCAGTTCTGCCTCCATTATCTCAACAAAATTGTTAAATTGTAGCAACTGAAGTGAACTAAAAATCTTAAGGAAATACATTGTTAGTTTAAGAAAAAAGATGCAACGCAAAATATTTTCCAAAAGTAAAACTTGTTGGATCAAAAACAACTTGATTGATCTCAGAAATATATTTAGTTTAAAAAACGCACTGGAACATTTCATTTAACATTGCAAATCTTACTTTTCCCGATCAATTCAACCATTCAAACAGGCAGATAATCCGTTTATCCTTGTAGTCAAGTCTGTTATTAAGGGGGACGCAGGGAGTTTCTACCCTTGGACAAATGTGTTGGACATAATTTAAAACCATTGTATTTCTAATCGTGCTTTTGGACCCACCTCAGAAAATTCTTCACCCCCCCCATGGTGTCCCAAGTTGATTACGGGCCTGTTTTTAGTCTTGTTAACTCAAAGAAACGACATACACTTTTGGGATGTTGTAAATGCAGACGTGTTGTTCGAGAGCACGAAATGTGCAAATACAGTAAAGTTTCAAGAACATACCTATCCAAATGAAATTGCTCCTATGATGTTCGCTTTATCTTTTTCCTGTTGTGCCGGTTCGCCAACAAGCCCCCTCAGGGTAGGGCACAGCTTATGCGAGGCCCTAGGCTAATCTTCTTGTTAGGGCCACTGTCCCACTTTTACCAGTTGGGGAAATGGAAAAGCGTTAATTAGTTTGCGTAATGCCGAAAATGACGATATGGATGCTCTCCAAGTACGCCTAATAAAAAATTTATAAATCCCTAGGAGTGCCCCAAGAACACTGCGTTTGTTGTTGCATTCGACGTAAAAGCTTTGAATGACACGGAATAGTGGAAATCGTGCTTAGCTGGAGGAACAGGATTGTTAATCTCTACAGGCTAGCCAACTGAAAATGCCACGGGTAAATATTTGATCAAACACACAACCTACGTATTTCATAAGTTTCACTTGAATATTTTCATATCTGTGCTCAGAAGTAACATCCAATTACATAACTTCCTAAATCAACGCACGCTGCACATACTGTATGCATGGTGGCATAAAAGGCGTTGAACCACAAAGGAGTGAGCATCACGTTGCGACTCGCTTATCACGGCTGTGAAAATCTACGCCTTAAATCATGAGCAAAAGTTGCTGCTCCTTGCAAAATACGTCAAGTAAAAACCACCCAAATGGTTGCAGCTGCTAGGTTCGCGATTTGCGTGTTTGTCACTTTGGCAGACTGCAAAGACTCGAATGCAACGAAGCTATCGTGCAAAAGGATATGAAGTAGAAAACTTCCCCTATGCCAGGTGTGGGAAAATAGGAGCCCGCGGGCC
>JGI24021J15306_10002946_pt1 | contig 18892 bp, 10 predicted proteins | sample Ectturendosymbi1_FD_15306 | JGI IMG/M metagenome (IMG submission 15306)
AAATACTACCACCTAACAGTTGGCACCCAGGGCCAGGCAAAGTGGGCCAAGGTGGCCGAAAAGTCCTCCACTTATGACGTCACTCACAAAAAAAACGCACCCCCCAAGCAAAAAATTTTTTTTCGAGTGCAATCTACTAGACTGGTTGATCCTTTTGAGCCGCTGAACAGCTCTCTAGCGCAATGGGCGGAGGAGCTAGGGCGTTGATGAGGCAACCGAAAACTGCTGTTTTTTTGCGAAAATTGCCGAAACCAGGCAGCTCTAAAAGTGTTAATGTTTGAATAATATCTTACTGGAACTGGGAGTTGATCAATGTTAAGTTTTTTAAGAGACTGTATGACTTAACATCCTTGTCTGTGAAAATTGCAATGCCATACAATTAATAGCACTGGTAAAAATTGCAGTACTTGAAACACAAAGACCTCTTGGTTGCTAGCCTTTTTGAATCGATTCACAAAAATTAAAATGTTTCAAAAACATGGTTTTCTTTTGAGCTGATTGCTGTTATAATTGGTAAGTTAGTATTTTCATCGACAGATTTTCGTATTCAATCACAATTTGACCCAGGATACAAAGTTTGTTTATCTGTGAGGCAAGCACAAGGACATTCTTCACAAGAAACTCGGAAAGTTCCTTGTTTTGCTAAAGATCCACTGCAATATTGGTACTGGGCAAATGACTCAATCGTTCATTCTACAACAAGTAATGTGGTTTATTAAAACTTTTAAAAATGATTTAATCATCCATTCGTTTTGTGTTTTTTTATAATGCTTTCATCACTGCTTTTTCCAGAAAAATGTCTCACTATCAATAGTAAAGCCATTGTTGTCTTAGAAAGCTGTAAATATGAAGAAAACCAGCAGTGGAGATATATAAACAATTACTATCCATATCACCTGATTTCTCCTTCAAGAGAAAGGTAAGTTTTAACAGAATTTATAAATTGTATCCTAAGATGCAAAGAAGTGCAACTCCAGAAAATCCCAGGCCACATGTGTCAAACTCAATCCCTGTTGGCTCAGTGTTGTAGTCCATTACATTTTATGTGGTCAAAAGTGTATCTTGCTTTGCAGTGCACATTGGTCATATGCAGTCAAATGTAATCAAAATCATCTCTCAGTAGTTGAGCGTTCTTAAGTCCTCCGCAGGGCTGTTTGCATCCATGTGTTTTTGGAACAAGTTACATTTCCCGCTCATGTACATAGCAGCTCACAATTGTCATTGTGCTGTAGTTTATACTTCAGGCACATTTGCTCTTTACCATTACAATTTGCCGTCTCATAGAAAACATGATGCTAATGCAGCCATTGTGGAAAAGAGTTCGTCATCCCCTTCTACTCAAATGTTCCTTGACCCATTTATAGTTTTGTTACCCAGTGACGATTTTTTAAACTGTTAAAATTATGAAGTTTAATTTTTTGGAGAATATTTTTATGCCATTTCAAGTGGTTTTTGTTTGCAGCATTTTTGTGTGTTTAGAACAGGGGTGGCGAACCTATTTGTTATCGCGGGCCACTTTGTCAGTTACCGCTGAGTAAGTGTGCGGCACAACTATTTTGTCATACTATGAAACCTGTTAAAAATGAAGAAAAACAACAAACGAAAGTAATAACTGCTGGTTTCACCTGAATGCTTTGTGGGCCACATGCAGCCCGCGGGCCATGTGTTCGTCACCCCTGGTTTATAGCAAGCATTGGTTGATGGAAGACTGAAACAAATGAGCTGATTTAATTTAGTTTGATTCTTGCGTTGTGTCAATAATTACAAAAGCTAAGCGCAACTTGAAACACCTTGTCGGCCGGTCTATAATATATTCGTCCCTGGATTTCATCCTAAAACCAGCAGTTTTCGGTTGCCTTACCAACGCCATAGCTCGTCTGCCAATTGCGCTAGAGAGCTGTTCAAAACCTCAAAAGATTTGGCAAGTCTTCTAGTCTGCACTCGCAAAAAAATTTAGTTGGGGTTTGCAGATTTTTTTGTGAGTGGCATCATCAGTGAAGTAGTTTTTTGGCCGAATTTTGCTCGTGTTATTTGGCCTAGGGCCCAACCGCTAGACCAAAGTATTTCGCTTAGTTTTCATTAGAAACTAGGCTTGAGTCCGAGTCTTTTGAGCCTTTGATCAAGTTTTTAGCGTATCTGATTCAAAAGTTATGATCTTAAATAAACAAATTAACTAATTCTCTAATTAGTCAAATATTTTGTTTACTTTAGATCATAACTTTTAAACCCGAAACCCCAGCAGGTCATCCAATGTATCAAAAGACTCGGTTGTAGCTTAGTTTCCAACAACATCTTCAGCAAAATACTACCATCTAACGCAGTGGTTCCCAACTGGGGAGGAATTCCTCCCCAGGAGGAATTTCCACCTTAATTAAGTTACCTATTGATTGTAAGTGTTGTACTTCTATATTGAGTTAACATTGGCTCTTTCATTTAGTTATATCACTTCATATTTGTAGGTTATTCATTGAATTGTCACACGTTTTCGTTGACAAACTTTAATGCCATAAAACCTCTAGGTTTTCTGTAGACCTTCAAGGAATCAGCCGACTGGGCTTTGCTTTAATCATTTTGTGAAATTCAAACTTGCACATACCTGTATTCAAGTGACTCCACTCCACAGGTGAAACAAGCGAGGAATCAATCGCAAAATTGTAATAGGAAATCAATTTCACGTAACATTACGCATCATCAGTCCTTACATCTTATTCAAATAGTTTTTGCCCTACTTTTATTAATCAACTTATTGTCATCAATAAAGGCCATTCTGATCGTAGTTAATACTAGCCTACGAAACCGAACAGGGTTGGAATGGATGTTCCATAGGTGACAAAATGAAATGTTCCAAAATGAGCAAAGGGAGGAATGCATCAAAATCGGTTGGGAACTACTCTTCTAACAGTTTGGGCCCGGGGCCACATGAAGTGGGCCAACGTGGCCTAACAGCCCTCCACTTATGACATCACTCACAAAAAATCCACACACCCCCAACCAAAAAATTTTTTTCAAGTGCGGACTAGAAGACTTGCCACGTCTTTTGAGCCTTTGAACAGCTCTCTACTGCTTTCGGCACAAGAGTTACGCTTGTGCAAAGCCACNTGCAATCTTCTTTTTGGTGCAAAATCCTCGAAACTTACCAGACGTGAAAGAGTTAACTTCCAATACTATAATTTCCTAAAACAATGTGAATGTTGCTAATGACAAACGCAGGGGCCATTCTTTTCGACAAATACCCTTTTGTAATCTTTTTGTAAAAAGTAATGCCAAAATATATTGCAACAATAAAATAGACCAAAGCACCCGGTTCAAATCTTTCTAAATCCCAAGTTCCTTTGCAAGTGTACACCATGTTATGTTGTAATAATTTGTTCTTTAAATGCATTATCATACAATTTGTTTATTGACTTATGCTTGCTGTTGTGTTTGACAGATTTTTAGATTATGGTGCAATTGGAACTACCTCACCTGCAGTTGCTAGCTCAGGTCTTCCCACAATTACTGGTGAATGGGTTGGAGTTGATGCTGTTGAACTCGTTGGAACAAATACTTTGCATACATTTAGAAGTATAGGTAAATTGATGTTGAGTTTGGTTATTCATTGTAAATGAAAGTTCACTGTGAAGTTTAATTGCCTTTCCTTGTTTTGGTAGAAAATATGCCTTTGTTTGGTTTTAACAATTGCTTATTAAGCTGCAGATGTCTAATGTGCAACATGATTCAAAAGCATGTTTCAAAAATTGCAACAAGCCTTTTGGGTTTATAAAAACAATTTTGCAACCATGGCTTGTTTGAAGTGGCTGTGGGTTGGTAGCAAACTGACAACTTCAGATATTACATCAATGACTTTGATGTGATTTTTAAGATGTTGAGGCTTAACTTGAAAAACAAAATTAAATTTGGCAACTATTTGATATTTACGTTTGTCTAGAAAACATTTGAAAACATAATTTATTTGTATCATATTGCGTTTTCCTATACGCAACCATTTGAGGATGTGAATTCACAAAATCAATGTACTCAGAAGTGCTTATGTAGGAAAATGGTTGGTAATCCAAGGTGTAGCACAGGGGTTTATAACCTTTTGCTACTGCTGGCCGCATTGCTTTTATTTATATGAAGTATGACTGCCAAAGAGTTCAAGTTATATTTATGAGATACTGCCTAGCACCAACCAACACAGAACACATTGAAACAAATTGTGTATTCATTCTATAACTCTTTGTGACATCACCATCCAGATTGTTACGCATCGTGTCAACTGATTTTCTTGCCTTGCGTTTGTTTTGTTTCAATATTCGCCAGCACGGCCACCAAATCATATATTTTAAATTACATGTGGACGGCCGCAAATTTCATTATCGACAGCCGCAGGTTGTGCACTATTGGTGTAGTATGTTGTGTTCAATTCATTCTTGGAAACATAGGCAGTGCCTGAAAAGGTTTCAAATGGGCGTGGCCTGAACAAGAATGGGTGTTTTTGAAAGGAACCGTCCTATTTTTTTCCAGAAATAGGGATTACTGAAAGGAGGTGACCTATACAAGTACAGTTGCCCACTTTCAAAACATTCTTGCTTCCATGGGAATGTTCCATAGCAGACCTTTATGCATATAACGATGTCACCTACGGTTGCGTAGATTCAAAAGATGTGACAAAACACGCTCATCTCAATCCATTCTTCAAAATTCAGCAAGAAACTATCATTACCTGGTAAGGGCATATCTTATCAGTTAAAAGCATTAATCACTCTAACAAATAAGATTCTGGGATCCCACACAAAAACCATTCATAGACGAAGAAAATAGTCTGCTTAATCACACAGCGTTTAATTGCATAAACTAGATATTCACATGTCATTTTTGTTTTCATTTGTAGATTTATATCACATTATTGCATATTTCAGTTCAAAGAAGTGTAAAGTGCACTGCACAGACAGTGTTAAAAGCAGTTGCTTAGCTTCCACCCAAAAACATAGAGGTGCAGCACTTGGTATAATTGGTCCATGATTTCAGTTACAAGGGATGAACATAAATCCAAATTTTGAAGTAAACAAATGCATGCATGGCACCATCCTCAAAGATAATATTAAACAAACAACAAAGTTTTCACCTAATTTCATATTTGTATGATACGAGAAGCTGTGTGTTCTTACTTTGATGATACTCACATAATCTTTCTTGTTAACAAATGTTTGACATGTAGATTAATTTGTGTTTGACCACAAACATGTAAACAGAAGTAATGCTCAGCCAGAAATTTCTGGAAGCACTTTTGTATCCTGCAGTTCTAAAAATCAGAAGCAGAGTTAAGCATTCAACTTGCATATATTTGTTTGATACAGATAATCACATATTCCGGTTAAACACGTAAAAATGCTTGGTATATTGGCTGTGCAAATAAATAGATTCATTTGTATTATACTCAATTACTTGGCAAGGACTTACATGTTTGCACATTTCAACTGTTTTTATTGCTAGAAGCATCTAATTAGTGTACTTTCAATTTTACTTTGCAGTTAAGCAGTGAAAAGTCAAGTCAAAAATTTGACATATAGTAAAAGTTAAAACCTACAGCAAATTGTGTTTTGTAGCTGTCATTCCTTCAGAAATGCGTGTTTCTTTTATCATCTCTTTGTATATGTATTTTAAATGAATGCCTGCTCTTTCACAAAAATTTGTTCCTATGAGCGATTTTCAGGCATATGTTTTTGTTCTAGCTCTGTGTCCCCTGCTCCTTGTTGGACCACAAACAACAGTGCTCCCTAGAACTTGTGCTGAACAAGACTCGGCTGTAGGTACTGTTTGTACCTTGCAATGTGCAGCAGGATACAGTCTGTCAAGTGTTATTGAGTCATCAGTTGCACTCACTTGTTTGCAAACTGGCTTATGGGATCGAGATGTTGTGGCTTGCATTGCAGAGGTATTTTAGTGTCAAAAAATTGTTTCTCAAGTTTTGAAAAATATAGTGAGCTAATTGCCTAAATTTTGCAAGGTAAAAGTATACCATTGAATGAAACTCATTGTAGTTGAACTTAGTAACTTACTTAGTCAGTGTTTTTGAATATTATTGTTTAGTTATTTTTATCATGGTTATCATCCTTATCAAAAAGCTTGGGATACTTTTACCTAGCCAATCAAATACTCAAAAGACTCAGATTTTAGACTAGTTTTCCAATAAGAACATGAGCGAAATACTTTTGCTATATTCGCTTCAGCAAGTTATACTGTACTGCGCATTGTCCATCACCTTTGTTTACATTGTTGGCATTTGCTCCGGAAAGAATTTTGCTCTTTGTTCTTTCGATTCTGATTATCAGGATACCTTGCTAAACCGATGTTATTGGATGAAACAATGTCCACATAGAGAAGGTTTCTGTGTGCTTTAGTGCTACATTGTGACTATACTATTCTTTCAGCATGTAGGTCTTGGGCACTGTCCAGGAATCTCATTGACTTATGGTCTGAGTGTATCTCCTTCTTCTTGTGTAATAAGAGCAAGAAAAGGTGCAGTATGTGTGTTTTCATGCCAAAGAGGCAATTTTTTAGATGGAATCAAAACTATTTTTTGCCTTGATCAAAATCTATGGTCAGCTCGTGTGCCACAATGCAGAGGTATGCATGCATATAAGATGTATTTTTCTCTTTTAATATGTGTGCCTGTCATTTATATAGAAAATTTAGTAGTTTGGAGTAACAGTATTCTCAGAATGTAAACAGAATGTTTGGAACATACTGTAATATTTCATCAGTGAAAATAAAAGTGTTAAAATAACATTTTTCATGGTTGATGACCTATGTCATTTGTTGCAGTTGGTTTGTTTCCAAAAAAATTACAAATTATGCAAGTAATCAACTCTTCTGCAATATGCTGTATGTTCAATGCTGTTTTTTATTTAACATTCAGGTTTTTGCACTGGATTGCCAAGCACTAAAGATATAGCAGTAACTCCTTCAACATGCTCAAATGCTTTTGTGTATTCTGGTGTTAGGTGCACTCAAGAATGTGGTGTTGGTTTCAGACCTGCTAGTGTGGCATCAATGACACGCACCTGCAATGAAGGAACTTGGACTGATACTGACTTAGTCTGTTTATGTAAGTGTACTTCATATTGTTAAGCTGGTCCCACAAAGCATATATGATGACAAACTCATTTCTTACTAATATTTTTAATACCCATTTTGTAATTGTTTATGTTGTAACATGCATTCATATCTTGAATTATTATCATTAGTTGTTGAAATTGTAACCAAACTTGCTAGTTTGATAAACTTTCCTTACACATGCAAAAATTACAGATACAGATTCAAGTACCAGGGTACGCATTTATTTGTACTTCCTTGTCATCGCTTGCTGGCCGGTGTACACATATATACGTACATCTCATCCCATGCCAACAGTTGCCTCCAACAGTACAAACTCCTGCTTGCACAGCAGGTTGCCAGAGATTGCCTCCGGTGAACGCAAACTCAGAAGTGTCAGAGCGGGATGCCAAAGGTTGGTAAAAAACAAACTACAAATCACATACTACAATCAACTTTCACCACTGGTATTCATGGCTAAAGTGGTCAATAAAAGCAACCTTGGCCAAAAAAGCCAAGAAAAATTGTCAGATGTCAATAAAAAGCTTACTTGGCATTTGATTGTAAGTTTATATAATCGAAATAAACAAGCATTGATCTAAACATGTTTTCATTTTTGTGTTTGATTACACATGAAACACTGCATCATTCAGAACATGGCTAGGCCAGAAATCCTCAAGAAAAAAATCTCATAAAAAAACAGCTCCATTGAGAACATTTGTAGATTTGATTTTCAAAAGCTGCAATATATCTCTCTTGCAAAAATTGCAATATATCTCTCTTGCAGTATTTATTCAACTTGGTGCTTGTTTGCACATGAAATTTGGCAATGTTGAAGCAGTTGCTACGCTATTTCTAAAGAAAAAAACATCACGAAAAGGAAGCTTCATTGAGAACATTGGAAGGTTTGATTTTCACAAGCAACAAAACTTGCAGTAAACACAGCATCAACCAGACGTTGATGGATTTCAAACTTTCCAGAAATGGACATTCCACCTATCCTTGCATTTTTTAAGTTTGTGCTTCTTTGTACATGAAAGTTGGCAAAATTGAAGCGGTTGGTAGGCTAAAAATTTTTATGAAAAAAATCTCACCAAAATGCAGTTCCATTGAGACCGTTGGTATGTTTGGTTTTTGTGTGCATTGTGAACAGCAATGAATATAGCATATCTCGTAAGGATGTTATATTTAAAAATTGCATGATATTTTAAAGCACTGTAAATTGCATAAGCAAAAGGTATATGCAAATTGGCACTCGACTGACTCTTGGGCTCACATGCTTCCCAGATGACGGTAGTGTAAAATTTTGTGCTTTGCCCACCTTCCAAAGGTGACTTGTGAAAATTTTGAAGACACTTGCCAAAAAACATACCAGTAGGGAACGTTTGGCATGTCACTTCACCAACCAGCAGGGAAGGTGCTAAACATTTTAATACCCATGTCATAATTGTTTATGTTATAACATGCATTCATATCTTGAATTAGTATCATTAGTTGTTGAAATTATAACCAAATTGGTTAGTTTGAAACTTTCCTTACACATGCAAAAATTGAATCTAGCAAAGGTTACCAGTCCTATAAAGAGTATACACTTTTCTGCTCAAAACATAGTTTTAAATTACTGATACACCTTGTTTCTAAAAGCATTTACTCATAGAATTTCTCAGCTGTTATTTCGTCAGTGTTGCATGAAACCAAATTTCAGAAAATACTACCCAAATTAGCCATGACCTTTTACCAATAATAACTGCAGTGCTTGCTTATGCAAGTTCAGTTTTTTATTCAAGTTTAAAGTCCTAATTGGTTTGGTCTGCTTTGTTCATATCAATTTTTAGACGTGGCATGTAAAATAAGTTACAGGTCTCTTCATGCTTATTTACTTTATTATGTGCTCTTCATTGCAGCATCCTGTCCAGTTTTATCATCTGCACCATATCTTGCCACACATGACTTGCAGCTTGTATTAAGTGGAGAAAAAAAGATAGCAACATCTGAACAATGTGCATACACACTGCAGTTACCTGGATCATCCTGTAAATTTTTTTGTCCAGCAGGTTATGTTCTTAAAAATGGGCTTCCAACAGCATTTTGCAAAGATGAAGGCATTTGGAGTCAATCTATTCCTGTGTAAGACATTTTTTTTATCTTTTAAGTTATTGTCTTATTAAATTTTTACGTTACTTAGTCATGCAGCTTTGTTGTTTCCTTTTGCACTGGATTATTGTCAGAAACCTGAGCTACATCCAAACCAAGCTACTTTCAAACGAATGTGTCACAATTTTAATTATTTGCATAAACATGAACTTGCAATCAACAACTCCATACTTACAGTAGTTTTTGCTCAAAAAAACTGGATGTTAACATTGATTTTTCTGTCTTATTAATTTGTCTAGACTACTTCAGAATAGTCTGAGCAGATTATAAATGTTTGTGTATACTGCATTTCATTCTTATAAATGATTCTGAGGTGAATCAATCATGAAGTAGAGAAAGGAATCATGAGCACTGTTTTTCATATTGTAATGAATTGTTGTTCTTGTGAAGGTGTTTTGTTAGTTTGTTTGTTCATTTTATCTTTCTGTGGTCACCACAAAAAGAACAGTTGAGCTTTTATGTTGCACCAATCTTGATATTATTTTCAATGAAATGGGTGATACTTATTGTGCATGCTACCGTAAAACAGGTTATATTACAACTCTATATATATTTCAATACAGATGTGCAGTCGAATTTGGATGTCCTAAACCTTTTGGAACAGGTGTCTTGTCTACGATATATGAACCTTTAGGAAGCTCAGACTCTGTTGAACCTGGTACTGGTTTGTACTTGACATGTAATCCAGGTATGTGTACTTTGCATCAAGGTGGTATTCCCTTCCTTTTTCTTATCAATTCTTTCTTTGACACAATAGTATCATTAAAATGCCAAACAGCAACCAAAGAGTTATTCTTTTACAGATTGTAAATTCTTGAATGCACAACATTATATCAGGTAAGCAGTCCAATGAGTTGACCGGTGTGACCAAAGCTGGAAAGCAGTGTTTGGTTCTTGGGAAGATCATACCAAAGACACACTTGTCATTAATTGGTGGTAAAATTTCATACGTAGCACTGCAATTGATTTTTCACCAATGCAGCAATCACTGTGCAAGTACAGTAGTTGTGCTCCTGACAGCACAGAGCATCCCACAAACTACTTGTCACACACCATGGGGGAGTGATCTTCTTCATCATTTGAGCAAGTTATTTCAATCAACTGCTAGGATGCACTAGATCTTTGGACAGGTGTTGAGCCGCCATTCAATTGTTAGGTCATGCAGAGCGGTCAGAGATTGGACAATGAAGGACAACATTGTCAACGGTATGTTCTTCTGTACCACACAAGCCGCAGAAAGGGCCATACCCCATTTGTGTAAGCAAGAGCAGAAATGCCTGACACCAGTGCGGAGGTGGTTAAGCTGGACCTACAGTGTTTTTTAGGCAAGACCATTCCAGGAGGGTAGGTGCCAATGTCAGGGTTTAAATTACAGTCTCATAGTGTTCTCCTGTCACTCTGCATTTCATCACTGATCCGCCCAGAGCGCCGTGCTTTTGTTGTTGTTGTCAGATGAACTGATGAGTGGGGGCAGTGACGTAAATGACAGCTACGCCCGTCGCTTCCTGTCCTTGTATTCCTGATAAAGTATTTTGTGCTTGGTCGGGAAGCAGAAATAAACTGAACTGAGTTGTTGTGCAGCAGGTACAAGTGGGTGTCTGAGGTGAGTGTTGAGTGGAGCAGATGTCCAGGTGAAGATCAACAGGTTGGATGCCTGCAAGAACAGGAAGGTTGTCCACTGGTGTAGGACACAGGTATCCAGTCACAGTTCACAAGGTGTTATTGATCACAGTATCAATGAGGCAGATGTGAACACTGCGACACCAGGCAGAAACACAGTACTCTGCTGTTGAAAAATCTGGAATGAAATTGGTATATGTTTGTGAAAATTCATGATAGTCTTCTGTTTCTCACTCAAAATCTAGTGTTTTTTCTGTTTAAATTTCATTGCTTTAAGCATATATAAGCATATAAGATTATCTTACATATGCTTAAAGCAATGGAATTTAAACGGAAAAAACACTAGATTTTGAGTGAGAAACAGAAGACTCTGATGAATTATCAAAAGACAGGCAAATGTTTATTTCTGCTATCCTGTTTTGAAGAACATGTTCAAAGTGTATTTTATTTCCTTCCCAACTTCATATTTCATAGAAAAAAGGATTCGATGCAGTTCTCTTGCTTTTTTTTCCAAGCAACAAAGCAGACAAAGTTTCAATTTATACAGAGACTGTTATATCCCTGAACAAACACACCCATCTCATTGATAGCAATTGCAAAGACGAAATAAAAGTTTTAGGTTGTATTTGTGATCTACATCTTTGTGTTTCATCCTGTTTTCCATTTGAAGCATGTAGAAAGTCAGATCGCATTGCGTGTATCAGAATGTACAAGTGTGCTAGGAATCCACCTGGAGGAAAAAAGAGGATGCTAACCAGAATTCCCAGATAAACCTTGTTGCTAGGATATTTGTGTTTTAACTATATGCAGTGCAGTAATTCACTGCATTTTTACCCTCCAGCTCCATTGCTTGTTTGCAACTTTAGACAGCATCCACTGTATTGTGAAAATACTCTGGATCTGTTGATAATTAGCATTAAGGACAGCTAAATAACTTCAGATAAAGGACTTCACGAGTAATTATTTCTTTGACTTGTAAAATCTTGCTCAGACAGATTTTTCTTGTTAACAGAGATTTTTAACTCGTTGTGTAAAGTTTGATCTTTGCTTATGAAGTTGCGGCATGTGTAGGCAAGTCTAAAATATAAATCTGTAGAGTGCAGATCTATTGCTGATCTTATTTTACAACTATTCATATTAGGTTTTGTGGTTGATGGGGATGATGAAAGGCTATGTACTACCAATCAGACCTGGAGTGGTAATGGACCTTCAGTTCCTGCATGTGTTGAAAAATGCCTTCCTATCAGTCAAGTGTTTGAAGGTTCAATTTATCCACCAGAATGCACAACTCAGTTAAGATTGTTGTTTTTTTAATATGTTCCACATCTTCAATAAGTTGTGCATCAAATCTTCATAGATAGTCATTCTTGCATGTTTACTTGAAGCGAAATTTTTCAGGTCTCAAACACGTGCGCATGATGTATTTTGGGAATTTTCAAATAATTAACATTTAATTTATTTAAATCATTCACCAGTGTTTAAAAGTGCTCAGTCAGCAAGTGATCACATTTCTTTAAAATGAACATAGAGAAGGCTAGAAATGATTTGCCTATAACTCATGTCTTGCAAGAATTATGAGCTTTTTCTTGCAAGGTGAGATACTGTCATTGTTCCGTCATAATGCAGCCATTGCATTGCTATATTGCCACCCTTTGGGTTACTTATAGGTCCTAATTTGGCCCTTGGGGCTATTTGAGTTTGAAACCTCTCCAGTAGGTTGTGGTTTTTACTTAAGCAGATGCATGGTAGAAAATGGTAGGCCGGGTAGAAAGCAGCGTATTAAATGTGCATAGCAGCAAATTTCTGCACATGCAAGCAAAAAATTTGTAATGGTTTGGAATTCGACTGAAATCAGTTTCACATAATGTTGTTGAATAGAAGGTTGACAAGGTTATTTTTGCAGTGGAATAATGTTGTCAGCAAGTAACATCAGAGTCAGGCTCATTTAATGCTATTTTAATGTAAGCTTATCACATTTTCATACCACAAGGAACTTCCAATTAGTGAAGCCATTGCACAGCAGTGTGACTTTGTCACCAAAGATTTGTGCAACAACACTACTTCATACAATTAGATCAGATAGCTTTGTCAGTTGAACTGAGGTATACACATGTGCTTCCCTCAAAACCACACACTAAGTACAACAGTTGCCAAACAAGTGCCGACCAAAAATGAATTGCACTACATGTGAGAAGTTACATGTCACCAAAGCAAGTGTTCATACAGGGAAGGATAATTTAAAATGAAAGGGCGCAATATATTGATTTTTGGTCAAAAAAAGATTGGCATTATTAGCCTTGTATTGTACATATGTCATTTAATTAAGTCTGTTTTATATCTAAAGGTATGCCAACGAAGATCAAAAGTGTGTACTAACTTGTGTGAATGATCCAGGTACTGCAACTGAGGCTGTGTGTCAATCTGGCAACTGGTCTAAAACATTTGCTGCCTGTCCCACCAACAATAAAACAAGTAAACTGTGTTGAAATTTTATAGAAGTTGGAGTACTGTGTTAAGCTGAAGTTAGTATAATACAACATAGAAGTATAAATAACATTTATGCAGATGTTGTGTAAGTTCAAAGCTTTAATTGATACAGCATTCTACAGTTGATTATGACATATACAGCACTGCTAGCTTTTGCCTAATATTATCAAAGTTCTGTTATTTTTCTTCCAGTCAATGCCAACAAGCCATTTGTCATCATCACTCGCTCCCCTAAAGCTGGTTGTTTAATTGTTGGTGAAAATGATTTTGTAAAATGGAGTGACATAAGCCATTGTATTTCTTCAAGTGCAAATAAGTTCATGTGGAAGTGGAATAACAACTTGAACATAGCTAGTTTAGGCAACAAAAAGTGCTTAAAGGTAATATTTACTTGTTTACGTGTCAGTGCAGGTAACATGTAATTTTTTTCCTTTGCATCAATTTGAATAGTAGAAAGTGTAAAACTGTCGCAGTGATATTTTCAAAAAAGTTTTTTTTATCATCACACATATTCATACGTATATATTATATACTATTGAAAGTGGGAAATGTTCATGCTTTGTGGGTTTTTGTGGTAAGATTTCCATTTATATACTGTCAGGATGGATTTCAAAAGCTACATGCTTATTTCCACATATGTAATAAATTGAGGCAAAATTATGTGCTAAGTTCATTGGTACATTTGTTGTTATTGCTGTTTTTAAGAGGTGTTTTTGTGAATTTTCATTCAGTTGGTTTGTAATCCTTGTAAGATCAGATCAGCACAAAATGCCTTTAATTTGTTTTGTTATAGGTGTTAAGTGGTAGAATGCTCCCATGCAATGTAAAGCTAGGGCATAGTGTTGTCTACAAAAAATCATGTATATTCTATCAATGTGTGCATTGTCTGGTTTCTTTTATCAGCCTAAAAGCCTAAATAAAGTTGGTTCATATTTTGAAAAAATAAATTCTTACTTTTCTGTTTTTTTGCTTACAGCCTCTAAACAATAGCCACAATGTAACATTTCTCAAAGTTGATGGTTGTGAACCAGAAAGTCTCAATGTATTATGCGGAGATCCAAACAGCAAAACACAAAGGTACACAATTTGAGCAAACAGTATAGCTGTTCAGTCAAGTCAACCACCAAGTTACTATATTTCAACATTTCATTACTAATCAACACTCAGGGTTAGCTTACATAATCTTGTAATAGTCTGTAATCCAGTGAATGCAATAATTTTACCCAGTGTGACGTGTTTATTCTTTTTTTGCGTGTTTAAATCAGCTATGTCGAATCCGCAGGCCGCATGTGGCCTAGTCAAAGGTTTTTGCGCAGCCCAGTTTGTGTTTTAATTGTAGTATAAGTAACCTACATACTACCAACCATCCTTAGTTTGATAACCTTAAATTTGACATTTTTGATGCAGGTGGTCCTCAGTGCCACTTTATCACGTCTGTACCATGTGCTGATTTCTACCCTTGTTCCATTGGCACTAAACTTTCTTGCATGAAATCACACTGTTGAGTAGTTAAAGTTGCCAAACAGTCGTTACTATTGCAGTTATTTAGTTTCAACTAAATTTAGTTAGCTAAGATCAAAGTAAATCATTCAATTTTTTACTCAGTAAGCAATTTCGGTTGGACATAGCTGGTTTAAATGGTGGACACACTTCAATGAAAAGTATTACTTCAAATTTGAACTGCTCATATGATTTTGCTAGCTTTCCCGTTCCATTCAACCCATTTAGTTGCACTGGCTATAGTGCGGGAACATGAAGACCAGTACCTGTTCAGTCAAGAGCACTACAGCTGACAGATACAATGCAGCTAAGTAAAGAATACGCATGAAACAAAACATAACAGGCAAGTGAAAAGGCATAAACAACAAATGCACCGAAAATGCTACATTTGGTTCTTGCTATGGAAATAGTTCGGCTTTGAAAGAAATTATTTCACATGTAGCATAAGCTATGGCATAGGATAACTGCCAACTAGGACAACAGTCTCTGAAACGTAGTTGTAAATGGCTGCTCTAGTCAATACATCCTTTTAGCATGTCTGCCAAAGCTGCATGACTGTTGGTCATGAAATTGATCATGTGTCAATTGGTCGGCATTCAGATAGCAGAGACAGTATTTTTTATGTTTGCTGCCAACAGCCAAAAAATTGAAATAATGAAATAGACAGTAGCAGAATTAATATGATAAGCTGTTGGTTTTGCAACTTCAGATATTTGATGATCATCCTTTTTTTAGTAATTAAAGGAAACCTTATTAACATTGGTAAATGAACTACATAGAAAATAATTAGCTATGCAAGTTTTTGAAAAGTGTTGATGCAAACATGGTTCTGAATGGCACATCCCACGGGTGAGATGTTGAGGCATCAAATTTGTTTATTGCAATACTGTATGTACTATTGCATTTTAATTCTGAAGATTTTGCAGGCTAGCAATCCATGGTTACAACAGTGAAAGATGGATTTTTGGATATAGTTTTGATGATGCAAGAAATTTGCCTTCATTTGTAAAGCTGACGAAAATACCAAAGAAATTCAACTACATTTCTGCTAATTACTTTGATACATTGGTTTTTTCTGCAAATGGTTGGTGTTTTTCTTTACTGTAGGTTGTTACGCTAGGTAGATCAGTTATTTTTGTATCTACAAAATGACAACTTTTTTAGTGAACATACTTTAAATGTGAGATATGAAAAAGCCCATTTGGCATGAAATGATTACAAACGTTGTGGTTGATATGTGTGAAGTTTTCTAGGACTTACAACAATGAAAAGACTGAAATTTTTCCAAACACATTTGTTTTGTGCATGAACTTAAGCAATATGTGTAGCTGAAATGACTACACACCCTGTAAAAACTGTAAATGTTATTCGTGCTTAAGTAAATACCAAGGAAGCATTTTTTTAGTTTGTGCTTTCCCATTCATGCAAAAAGGGTAAAATCTACCAATAAGTCTTTCCTGCATTTTGTTGTTACGGTAGCCTGTTGTATGAAACAGTTTTGATAAACTTCTTTTTGAAACTCAAAGAGTGACGCTGATAGTGAATCGTGTGCGAGCAATAAGCATTTCTTTGATGCTTGGTAATGTATTGCTTATTTTCCGTATGAAAGTGTCTTCCTTTAGACATGCTTTTCAGTCTGCAGTCATTTCATTTCAGGTTAAAAGTAATTTTGTTGAACTTCTTGATTGTCAAAACTCCATTTTTCTCAGACAAAGCTCCATTTTTCTCAAACATTTCATAACATTTGATTTGTGATTTGCGGTCATGGTAAGATGCTTTCTTTTTTAGAGAATTTGTTGGCGAGTGCTGCTTCAGACAAAACTGTTTGCTCTTATGCGTGTGGTGGCAGCATAACGGAGAAAAGCAAAGAGGGATACCTGCATTCACCTGGATTCATCAGCAAAATGAATTACCCACCATATGTTGACTGCACCTGGAAAATATACGGTAAAACATTGCACGCAGATCAACTTGACCATGACCATCAAACAGTTGCCTTGGTTGCCATCCACACAATTATTTTCAGGTTTCAAAAGAAAGATTACTCTAATGATTCTTGAGCTCGATACAGAAGGTGTTAGTGATCCAACCATGTCATGCACCAAAGATTGCTTAAACGTGAGTTGAGCGGCTGTGTACTGTTTAATCGGCTGGTTCTTAAAACAGCCTCAACAATACAATGGATTAGGCATTTTTGTCAGTAAGTTTGCCGTGCACATGAATTGATGAAAGCGCAACGTCTCAAAAACAAGAATTCAAATTTTAAGTTGTTTTACGCGATACAGTCGTTTAAGACTTGAAAATCCGTCGCGCATTCCTCCGGTCCCGCCGCGACATTAGCAAAAAAAGCCTTGTTGCAACGTTGCCCGGTAAATAAAACGGGACCTATTTATCGCCCAAATGACGCCACCCGCACCACGGTTTACTGAAATCGTTTGTTGCTTGTCTCTTCGTTAACGGTTGCCTTCTCTTTGGGTAAATATTGTATTCATAAGTTTCAACCATGTTTAACTCATCAATTCTAATTTGTACGCCTGTTGTGATCTTTCCAAGAGATAGTGCACGCAACCGATATTGCCAAGTGGTGAAAAGTTCGACAACAGAAGTTTGTTAGAGACTTTCTTTTATCTTATATTTTTTGCGTTTGCGCAGAGGCAAGCTGCCTATCATTTGGAATAGCAAAGAAAAGTTTCATAGCAGACCTTGCCACTTTCTCTGTTGCAATGTGATCATTATGTTTTAGCTCCTGCATTTATAGGCATGGCTTAAAGAACTTATAGGGTTAACAAGCAAGGTGGCTGTTGTTATCATCCTCAGGTGTATCGAGGAAGTACGATGAATCCTTTTGATTCTGAGCTGCTTGCTAGCTTCAGCGGAAATAACATTTCCGCCTATCAGCCCGACGGTACAACGTTCTCGTCGGTCATCGGAAATTTTCTGGTTCATTTCACTTCAAATCGAGAAACAGAGAAAAAAGGATTTGTGATGAAATACAAGGTAGCAGCTTATCTGAAGCTATGTGCATTGATACAGCTAAGCTAAAATTAAAAGGCATTAATGCTCGTGCACACAGTGCAAGAAGCAATTGCAAAAATCAATTGAATTTTATTGTGAACCTTTAATAGCGCAACAAGCTTATCGTCTGATCAGTGAATGAAATGTATCAAAATGGTTGACTGTGTTCTCGCAATTTGAGCAAGGTCGGCAAATTCGTCTTACATTTAAGGAAGTTTGCAAAATTTATGATAGACGCAAAAAAGTTAATCAATTTTTATGAAAACCATGTCTCCGTCGTGGCCTAAAATCGCAAAAAGTTTCCTTCCGGAAAAAACCCTAATATTTTTAAAAAACGCTTCTCTTGTCTAAGACCTGTCCGGTTTCAACTGCGACACGAACTTAACAATAGACGTCTTGTCGCCCCGGTCGGGTTGTGTCTTCTAATTGAAAAATAAATTAAAACACCAAAGCAAGTACCTCAACAACGATCAACTGAGGTTCAGCAATGGAAGGTGGCTAACCTTTGAAAGAAACCAGAAAATGGTAATAGCTGCGATACACAGTGTGGCGCTGTTTGTTACTGCGCTACTGAATAGCAGGCAACGAACTGAAAACCACGTACAATAGAAAGATTCAGTGTTGAAGATACTGCGCAACAAGTGACATAATGGCAAACACCGTAAATTCAAGTTACAATTGTCTGTCTCTTGCAATGTGTAAAACTGACTGAAAAGCAACCTGTTCTAGAACATTTTTCAAAAGCGCATCGAAAAAGTCACATATCAAACACATAAATCATGGCGTAACTTGCGTTTTGGTTCGACGCGCGTGCAAGACGATCGCCGATAAGCAGGATTGAACCTGCAACGACGCATTTGTTCTGGCGAAAGATCCCCGTTGCGCATGCTGCGATCCTACCAAGCTATTCCACATACGCTACTTAAGAAACTAGGATCGCCAGGTTAAGTTTTCATTACTGCTTTTTGAGTTCAGGAATGAAAAGACTGGCGACTGCCTTGAACCAAAGGTACGCAAAACAGGTGCTTCTGCTTTTTTT
>JGI24021J15306_10002947_pt1 | contig 18889 bp, 8 predicted proteins | sample Ectturendosymbi1_FD_15306 | JGI IMG/M metagenome (IMG submission 15306)
TTTTTCTACCTCAGCACCCCTTTTGGCCATGCCTAAGCAGTTCAACACCCCTACCATTGGCTAACACCTGGTTACTGTAAGGATAAAGTAAAGACAAACGTATTCCTTTTACCTTTTGCCGCCACATATGTGTCCTTCCCCAGCATGCCCTGAAATTGATTTCAGCACCCACTGGGGGTGCACCCCATGTTAAGAAATTGATTTCAACACCCCCTGGGGGGGGCAGCCATGTTAAGAAACCCTGGGCTAAGGTCAGGTTATTGTAAGTGCTGTTTGTATTGATATGTGTTGAACACAGTTTTCTAGGTTGTGTTTTTTGTAAGAACAGAGCAGCAGTATCGTGCTGACAGATACTAATTTATGCGATCATTTTAACTAGTAATGTGCCCTTGTAAATCGTAAGCTGCTGGTTTTGATAGTGATGCTTGTCAGAAGTTCATAGATGAGATAGAGCCCAGGCTCTGTTCGAGTCCAGGTTCTGTTGGGAGCGGAAGCGATAGGTGTGGAAGCGGAAGCGGTTGACGAAATAGCCGCTTCCACATCCCTGCCAAAAGGACATAAGGAACGGCTTGAACTGATACCAAGCAAGCAATTTGACACAAACGAAGGAACAAAATGCATGCATTATTTTTAGCAGCGTACCGATTCTGCTGCATTTCCAAACATCTCATCGTGACAATTACACGGTAATTTTTGCGCTAATCGCACAAAGCTTTACAATATTGTTAGTTGCAAGAAGATGTGTTCTCTACTAAACGTTTCATACCTCTATAAATGAATACAATCCACCAGACCGCATTACAAACACGCAAAATTTCTAAGATACAGCCAGAGGTCAAATAATTTTTGCAAGTATGAGATTGTGCGTTGTTGGTATGGTCATTTATGCGCAGTAGTTGACACTGCTTGCAATTGTTTGGGATTGTATAATTCTGCAACGTTAACTTCAAAAGCTCAATAAATAGTTCACCAAAAAAGTACGTTGGTTTTCATGTGACACAGCCTATTTCATGCTTACGAAATTATATGACTTCTGGCTGTATCTTAGATATTCTGCGTGTTTCGGGCGTCGCTGAGCAATTTTGAAGTGCAATAAAAATATCGTAAAACAGCTCAGATGTAACCGTCTCTAACACAAACGTTCAAACAGAACACGTCAGCATGGTGATGCTGATCATCTGCTCACGCGCAGGCAGGCTTCGACCTGCCTCGACGCCGTAGTAGCTAGAAATTCGCTGCAAGGTTACGTCACACATCACACAAAACACCACGAGCACAGCAACAAAACGCCTTGTCATCGCTTGGAGGCTGAGCGTCCGAATTGCTTCAGGCTGCCAACTCAACAAAAGCGAACCAGCGACACTGTACCAAAGTGCACACCCAACAATAGCAGGTAAAAACGATCGTTTCCAAATCACATGAGCAGGCCTCGGCGAAAATAAAATACTCAAAGAGTGTGATACGGAAATGCAAGCCTGTTGGTAAGTTTGGGCAGTTCCCAGCGATTACGTTGATCTTTTTTCAAGATTTCTATCGGAGTGCCAGGGTGCCAAACGCACAATATAGCATGCAGGCTGTCTGACGTGAATTCCATTGCGTGCAGCCGCCATGCTCATTTTCGAATAATTCGATTATTTCGAATAATTTGAATAATTATTATTCACGGTAGCAGCACAAATTGCTCGAGCCTTGCCAGGCATCTCAACACATTTTCTGAACATCGCGACGTGCATGCACAGTGTAGTAACTCTGTACTACACGACCTCAACAAGGCTTTATTCAGAAAAGAGAACAGCAGTGAACAGAGTCACGGTCATGGTGATGCTGATCATCAAATGTTATATGCTGATCATCAAATGTTATGCTGATCATCAAATGTTATAAGATTTTGCGAAATTGGCGCTACATTTCTCGCAGGACCCTTGGTGATTTCAAGATGGCCTTCGCTTTCTAAAGAGTAAAGGCCGAGCACAAAGACCTTCAAAGCCATTCAACGCGATCTGCAAAGCAATTACGTACCAGTAACCGGTAAATAGTGCTGGCTATCTGCCGCGATTTCACGCCCATACAGAGTTGCTTCCTGTCAACCGACAATTTAGTTGCGTCCATAGTATAATTTTATAAAACGTGTTGTCACAAACATCAGTTCTCCCAAGGTTAACTGCCAGAGCAAGAACACGACAGTAAGTTAAAGCGGAAATGACATAATCGCAACTCACCATCATCGTTGCTCTGTAATTGGCGTCAGATAGTTTTTCAGCTTTAGCGAAAGTAGCTATTTTCATGTTTATACTTGGCTTGTGTTTTCATTTAATCGTTTTAGTCTAGAAATTACTTTCTCTGCTCCTGCTTCACTCTTTACGTATTTCACCCGAAAACATTTGCTTGCGGACTTCACGACTGAGGATGCGCATAGTTGCGCGAAATTGATTTCCTATTAAAAATTTTTGCTGATTGATTCGAGTGCGTCACGTTTGTGGAGACTAGTAACTTGAATATTGATAGGTGAGCAAGTTGAATCATCAAAAGACACGAAAACAGAGCCCTGGGTTGCCAGATGAAAATTTCAATAAAAAGCCAAACAGTGCTAATAAAGGCCAGAAAAAGGCCAAACCGATTGTTTTCATGCCAGAAAAAAGCCAAACTTTGTTTGTGGTATTCCTATTCCTTTGTCACGAAAAATCTAAATTACAAAATATCATTAGAAACTTTCTTCGAATTTTGGATTAAGTGTTGCTTGGCCCAGCACCTGATGCTTCTCTGACTTTGCATGTTTTGTGAGATTGTACACTTTGGGTATAATGGTGCCACGGTGTGTATACTGATCCATCGGCAGCTTTCTGCACGAAAGTCACCCATTCACTCCTACACTTACGACCAGAATCATAAGAGCCCTTCTGCTTTCTGGACATCATTGTCGCGTTTCTATCGCGGAGACGCAAGCGTTGAGGTTGCTTATAACGCTTGCTTAGTGCTTACAACACACAACACAGTGCACACATTTCCAATGACTACGCAAAATATTATTTCGAATCTCGCATTCTTCTAATCTTACTAACATCAGAACGTGGGCGTCGGTCTGATATAGCATTTATTACAAAAAGTTTGCATATGTGTTGCGGAAAAATGGAATAGTAATATTTTCCTTCAGAAGAAACGTTTTCAGCGTAAAAAGGCTAAAAAAGAGCCAAAAGGCCAAACGAATTTTAAGGCCAACCACATCGAAACAAGGCCAGATTTCTGAAATTTGGCCCAAAAAAGGCCAACCTGGTAAATCTGGCACAGCCCAGTCGACTGATCCCTCAAGGCTTACAACAAACCTGGAGCTTTAAGTTGTCGCAACTCACCAGGTAGCATCTTGGCAAGGGTGAACAGAGTCGAATCGTTTGCCACGAAGCACGATGAGAAGAGTAGAGCGGATTGCTTGCGGTGAAGGTCGGCCAGTTCCGCTTCAAGCAACTCGTGCAAAGCTGAAGTGCCAGAGATGTTTCGGGTACCTCCGGCTCCAGCACCATAGCGTTCGATAGTTGTGCTGCAAATTTGAGAGAACGCTGAAAACAAAAATTTGAGCACGCGCAACTTTTAAGTTAAAACAAGCGAGCTGCCACGTTGTCTACAGCACGTACTGAACAGATGTCAGAAAATGATATCCTTTTTAAGCGCAACATTTCAGAGTGTTATGTTTTACGACAACAATACGTTCGCATTACACTTCCGTCGGACCAGGTCTGCAGTAACAGCATGTATCGCCTTTTATTTACGGATTCGTACGATAGACGGGGCATGATAATCACGCCAGACATACGAAGTTACCATCTTAATTTACATTATGANNAAAGGCTGAGCACTGTATTGGAAAGTCGATAATGTGAAAGTGTATCAACCAGTAAAAGTTATAATGCAGACAATAATTTAAACAAAAAAACATGAATAACAGAAAGGGTGAAATCCAGTAAAATGTCGGTAGTACTTACCGAATGGCCTCGAGAACCTTGGGGTGACGGCTCATTCCCAGATAATCATTGCTGCACCAGACCGAAATGCGACTGGGTTTGGCGGCACCTTCGGTTCTTTCTACACCAGAATAATCTTCAGCAAATGGAAAGCTATCAGCACGGCGGTTCACCTTAAAATAGAAGGTGTTTGCAGCAGGATTGCTTCAGTGGTTGTACTGGAGTAGAATTATCGTAAGCGCATAGCAACGAACATGTTCACAATAAGAAACTACTCGGTGCATTTTTCAGTAAAGTAGAACTGATTCAATGATACGGACTCCATGAAAATACCCAAAAGCTTTACAATNCTTGCAGTAATATCGCCTGTTCCTAATGACGAAGCACGAATTGATAAAAATTAGCGTTGACTTAAGTACAGATACAGCGAACACATTCAAAGCGAAAACTGCATACGTTACTGAACATTATTGGAAGTCTTGTTGAACTAAAAAAATGAGTAAGGCCTCCATTCAAACGTACCTTCTTAAACACGCGGTATGTGTGATCCTTCTTTTTATCGTTGATCTTGGACTCCATGAAGTTGTCGTAATCGAAAACCGGACTTGCAGCTACGCAAAAAATGTTTCACAACTAAGCCAGTCAGTGCGATGTTGGCTACTGAACTCACCAAACAGTTTCTGGTGTCTTAAGAAATATCAACACAGGAACATAGAATCTCAAAAACTGGGCTCATGTTGGATAGAAAAGGTGTAAGTAAAATTACATAGAAAAGAATCTTTCATCATCACAAATTAATCGTTGTGCAAGCTTTTTAAGCAGATTGTTTCTGGTGAACAGTAACCCAGAAACCTAAAGCAAAAAAACTGGTACTTCGAGCTTACCCTCCACTGGATTGAGGGAGGTGCAAGTGACGACCTCCCCAGATGAAGTGACAATCCCGTCCTTAATCGTGTCCAAGATCGAGTCACAGAAGTTGTCGTTCAAGCGAAAATCTAATTTAAACGTAATTGAATAAGATACACACAAAACGCTGAACCTAGACAGCGTTGCCCGAGCCACTCACCACCAGTGGCATCTTGAAACAAATCACCAACAGCATCCTGCTCATTTCGATCAACGTAGCCTTGCGCATCATGAAAAATGTCTTCTTGAACGTTCAAACTTGCGACCCGAGTCGCGTTTTTTCCAACTGAGCAATTAAGAAACGGGCAAACGAAGTCGGCCGGTTGATTGGCTTGGTTGTGAGCCACGTCTACTGCCACTTTGTCTGAAAACAAAGCATACTTCTTGCACAATGAGCCTGGAACGAACTGTGATCATGATCATGACGCCAGTACCGCTGCAAATTGCATTCAAAGAAATCAAGTCGGTGGTTTTCACACCGGAAGCTGTTTGCTCACGATTGTGACGGCGTAGGAAACAGATAAGACTAAGATAGAGGTGACCATTATCATGACCGACTGCTCACCGAAGCAAGGTTAACAAACACCCAAGAGAGGCATTGGGTTTCTTGAGATGCATACAGCGTGATTAGAACAATTGAAAACCATAAATTGTCAGCAAACTGCACAGCATCGAAGGTAAAGCTTCTTTTCTTCTTGCACTAAGAAACTAACAAAATTGATAAATTCGAAAAATTACTCAAATAACCCTAACATTGGATTCCTTTGTGACGTACAAAAGTGTGCTGCGCTGGCTGCCAAGCTTAGACAGCATTTCCCTTGTGCATCCTTCCAAGGACAACTAAATTAAATACAGTGCCCATTGCCTTTTAGCTGCAGCAAGCAGCATTAAATGCACTAGATCTGATGCATATTGCATTTCCTAAAATTAACTGTTATTTTTCATATAGTTTTATGCACAGGTGATGCACACAGTGTTTATCTAGCTTGCAGTTGACAAGTATCACTTTTGATTACCAGAATGAATCGGTTGTTTTAACTTGTAGCTACCACACCGCATAATCAAATTTGACAGATTTATCTAGTTGTGAGCATCAAATTTACACCATCATCAAGCTTTGTTCACTTTGAAAATTTTGGCAAAAAAACAATTAGCTGAACATAAGCAAATGATCAAGTATTGTACTGCATCGTAGTGAACTACATGAAACTGACAATATTTACTACCTGTAAATAGAGATTATGCGAACTTCACTGATGCAAAAAAACTTTTATTGCGGATGTTTGCAAACACTGGGAAATCATCATTGTTCATACACTTAACAGGTATGCAAATTTATATTAACTTTTTGTGTGGTACCTTGATTGAGGATAAAACAAATCAAGGGATACTTTGCACAAAGATTTAGTTTCCAGTAGTGAGCAAGAGATGAACATCACGTGTTAGCAACTTCATAATTCTGGAATTGGTGAAGAGAAACAACATTCTATATATATTGTGTTTTCACCCTATAGTGCATGTTTACAAAGGGATAACATCACAAACAAAGATTATTTTGAGTTTCATCACAGAGTCGCACTAAAAACACACGTGACCGCACATATACAGTAATATAGAATGGGCAAGGTTTCCAATAATCCAGATACATCTATATATATATTCATGAAACTATGAATTTCATAAGACATCAAGGTGAGAAGTAGTGCTTGACTTATTCCAAAATCATTCACTTTATCCATTTAACATATACATCAATAGGATGTGGGATCAATGCTGGAGTATTATTTTGAAAAAATTGCGCACATCTCACATTTTGTAAATTGAATGCAGAAGTGGCCTTCAAGCATTTTGCTCATCATGGCAAAATCAAGAAGGTATGATTGAAACAGAATACACACTATGTTTTGAAATATTTAGCAGTCAGGTGTGAAGCAAGGCTTTCTTTTTTTATTTTTCAGCTGAGGGATTGACAGGTTAATTTTTGCTATCGCTGGTTTATATAATGAGACAAGTTACATAGTATGCACACAAAAATTTGACAATGGAAAAAGTAGTCTCACTTTTAAAACCAAGCAAAAGAAATGATAAAAAGCATCTTTTGATAGCAAATTCATCTCAGTTAGATGTAACCTGTTAGTCTCACACAAAGATTTTAATAAAATAGCTAACCATTTTCTTGACCAGATCCAGAATGGACATCAGATGAATATGATCTGGCAACATAAAAAATATGGAACTTCAAGTGGTAACCAACCAACTTTACTATTAACTTGAAATACAAGCTGCAACTTCAGTTAACTCATCTAGGCAGTCTATTGAAAAAAACTAGTACTCTTTGCATAACTTAATGCAGTTTGAAACTACTGATCCTACTATCCAGCTACAACACGCTAAGAGAATATAATATTCATTAGGTCATCTCAGACTGCAAGACACATGTTGGACCAAGAGCCAAGTACTGCTTAACTTAGTGATTTTGTTCACTGCGTCTGCATTGAGACAAATCGGTTGTTATAAAAGCCTGCAGAAACTTTTCTGAAACAAGCTGCTGATTTCAAAAAGTTTGATTGGAGTAAAACAGTATTTCATAAGAAACTTATCAAAAAGTTAAAATTTAGTCTAAATGAATTTCACATGAAACAATCAGGGCTGTGGAGCTGGAACCCAAGCAATTTTGGATGGCTGCAGCCAGAACTAAAAAATTTTGAATGGTGGAACTGGAGCCTAAAATTTGAATTCCCATTCAAAAGACGTATTTGGTGGAGTAAGCCAATTGTACAAACAATACAATGGTTTTTATTTTTTAATGGACCAAATCATTCTGGAGCTGCAGTTAAAAACTTTCAGAGTTTAGAGCCAGAGCCAAACATTTTAGATGCCTGGAGCTGAAGCCAGAGCCCGCAATTTGAGTTTCAGCTCCATAGCCCTGGAAAAAATTGAGGAATTTAACAGTATTTGGATATTATATGAAAAGTTATGCAGAAAATACAACAATGTGAAAGAAATAGAATTGTTAAAACAGGCAGCATCAAGCAAATATCGAAAAATAACATGGTCTAAATGATTTGAGGTTTTCAGTTATTTTTGTCAATGTGATAATATTAGTGACAGAAAGCATTGCATGTATGCAAAACACCTTTAATAAAAGAAGCAAATGAGCAATGCAATGCACAGATAGCTACACTAATTTTTAACATATAGATGCTTACCTAAATGCTGCTAGCAATGGAATCATATCAAAGGACACCTTTTTTGAACCTTTTTTCATTCACAAATATAGATAACAAATTATGACAATAATGATACATTCCTTACAAACTGATAATTTACCTTATATTCTGGAGAGTAAGGAAAGTAGCATAGCGACCCATGTATTCTGTCATTACAGGGCAGCTCTTTGCATAAGATAAAAGAGAATTTCCAGCTTTCTGCAGAAATTTAGTTGGAACTCTTGTCAGAAAAGGGCACTTGACAGCAATGAACTCCATGGCTGATGAAGTAATTCTTTAATCAACTTGTTGTACCTGTCCTATGTACCTTCCCAAACAACATAGTAAGTGGATTGCACATAAGAGCATGTTCACCACTAAAGTTCTATTTAATCAATGTTGGCAACATACAAATGATACAAACAATGGCTCACTGTTCAAATTTCACAACTAAGATCAATCTGATATAATGTAGCATAAACGTATGGTAAAAATCAAGTTTAAGTCACAAACATGACTTTAAAAATTAGCTAGGGCCAAATAAGCAAAAGAAAGCATAAGAGTAAGGAAATGGTGACACACAGTCAAACTAGTAAAGCAGATTGAAAATAACATGGATATCTGTAAGCTCATTCCAAGCTCAAGTTATAAGTGGAACCAGACTAGTACTAGGGAGTAGACCGGAAGCAAACATTCTTGATGGAAAAGTTTTTATCTTCTAATATAACACTTATTGGAAGGGAAACTGCTGATCTACCCTAATCACTAATCTACTAGTACTTACTGAAGCTACACCAATTTCAGTGTAGAATGTTCACAGATAAAACAACACTCTACTGTATACAAGAACTAAAGCATGCTTTAGCTTCCAATGATGGAGCATGCATCACAAAAAAACTAAAGTAGAAGTAATAGCAGGTTTTACCTCAAACAGCATAATAATTTCGACTCTCCTGAGTAAAGCTATTGCACAATAATGTACTTCACAGTGTAAAAATTTCACAGGCTGAGTTTTCACTTTGGTAGTGTCTATTTTGCCACCAAGATGCTGGCAGCAACAGATCGGCTAGAGCTGTTGTGCCGCCAGTCGAACATTCGGTTTCACGGCATGACACAATTTGAATAAAAAGGTCAGTTTATCACGAAATTTCTGTACTGCTCGTAGCATAGTGGTTATGCTTCATGTCTGGTATGTCGTTGCTTTTTAGTTCAAACTCTCACCTTGGTGACTTCTCTTTTACTTGTTTTTTCAAAACTTTAGGGTTAGATTCTATTTGAATAAGAGCTGATGATGCCTACATCGTAGACGAAATATAAGATCTTAAAGTGTCTGATTCTTTGCTGAGAAAAAATCTCTTTCCATAGACAGTGTTCTTCAGGGTTAGCGTTAGGGTTAGTGCTAGCATTGATTAGTGTTACGGTCTAGGGTTAGTGCTTTTAGCTTTAGGGTTGGTGTTAGGGCTACAGTTAGGGTTAAGGTTCACCTTTTGTTTACTTCGTTTCTGCCATGCCTGTTGTAAAATAAATGATAAAAAGCATGCAAAATAAATGATAAAAACATACTTCGTTTCTGCTATGCTTGTTGCTGCCGCTATCTTGGCAGTAAAATAGACACTGCCTTTCACTTTTAGGCTTATGACATGAATGTCATCAGCCAAGGTGAAGGTCAATAGCCTGAAGCTTATGTGCTACACAACAGTTAACAGAGACCACACTTATTTAACGTCTATTCAATGAAAACTTAATTCAAACATCGAGCTTTAAGTACTGTAAGGCTACCCGTGCATGGATGCAAAAAATTCGTTTTTCTCATCTACTAGTACCACTAGGCTATCTCTAGCCTAAGCCTACCTATTCTTACCACGGCCACGCAAGTAAATTCGTATAAAGCAACAACAACCGATACTATTTGAATAAGAGCTGATGATGCCTAGTTCATAGGCGAAATGTATATGTACTCTGTAAGATATTTAGTGTCTGATTCTTTGCTGGGAAAGGATTTCTTTCGACAAATAGTGNAACAACAAACGCGACAAACTTCATCNTCTCTTCCTCACGCCCCTGCCTACTCTGAACAGGTCACGCTACGCGATTTCAGCTTNACCCAGACCAACAGTTCTTCTTTTCGACCTTTGAGCGACTTTTACGGTGCCCTGTAAAAGGCGGAGCTCGGTAAATANCGGAGCATGTTTGCGGAGGTTTGATGACTACCGGAGTCGCTAAAACCGAAATTTTGCGTTTAGCAATGAGAACTAAAATCCTGTGCACAGGGACAGATGTTACCCCTTCCCCTTGGCTAGTGTTGCAGTAATGTGACGTTGCCACTTTTAATTCCTTTGCGCAGTGATTGCAGACACGTGCGTTGCGGCCGCTTTCTTGCATTTTGGTTTTGGTACCACTTCATCGAGTCTTCATTCTATTGAGATGGTCGTCAGTGGCTTACAACGCGGGGGCGGCCGCCACCCGGCTTGAAATTTTCAGGGATTACTCTGTTTTTAGGGCAAGCACAAGTTGCTCAAAAATCATGAAAGATAGAAAATATTTCAATACAGTTAAAAATTTCAGGGCAAACTCTGTTTCAGAGCCAGCGCAAGTTACTCAAATATCCTGAAAGATAAAAAATGTTTCAATGCAGAAAAAGTTTCAGGGCAAACTCTGTTTTTCAGGACAAGCGCAAGTTGCTAAAAATTCTGAATGATAAAAAATATATCTTCAATACAGTGAATTCAGGGCACACTCTGTTTATCAGGGTAAGCGTAAGTTGCTCAAAAATCTTGAATGGAAAAAGTAGATTCAATACAGTGAAAATATTCAGGGCACACTCTGTTTTCAGGGCAAGCGCAAATTGTTCAAATATCCTTAAAAATAAAAATACTTTAATGCAGTGAAAATTTTCAGGGGAAACTCTGTTTTTCAGAGCCAGGACAATTTGCTCAAAAATCCTGAAAGATAAAAATATTTCAACACAGTGAAAAAGTTCAGGGCAACTCTGTTTTCAGGGCAAGCGCAAGTTGTTTAAAATTTTGAATGATAAAAAGCAGTGACGTGCCGTCAGGAGAGGCAAGGGAGGGAATGCCCCCCTACCATAATCATGAAATGTGCAGAACAAATTAGGGATCCAAAATAACAAATTGAATAAACATTTGTCCTTTCATGTTGAACAGATGCAATTATTGTATGATTCTAATCATTTTCATAGTCAATACATCTGAATTTGCGTATTTCTTCTTCAAGTCAGTGGTAAGTCACGAAGGGAGGCAGCAACTGCTTGCGCTCCTCTCACCGGGTGGCTTTCGCATTGAACAGTTTGTCACAAACTGTGGTGGTGAGGGCTTGCCGTGCAATTACCCTAATGTCAGCTCTGTAACCTTCATGTCAGCTACAGTGTAATGTTTGTATACACTTTTAATAATAATAATAATGATATTTTGTTGCAGACTGGTGGTCCATATCACAGACACAAGAGCACAAAAAGTTGTAGGAGTACATTTAACAATGTACTCCTACAACATGCTCTAGCATTCCATAGTCTGGCACTTACTTCACCTTGCGTATAATATACTGAATATCAGTGATGTGTCCAAGTCATTTTTCTCGAGTCAGACTCACAAGCCCCTCAAGTCAGAGTCGAGTCAGAGTCATCGAAAAATTTTTCGAGTCACAGTCAGAGTCATGACTTGGTCGAGTTGAGTCACTTCGAGTCATTGGCTTGCAAGCTCGAGTCAATGTCGAATCACACGAAATTTCACATTTTTTCTACAACATTTTTTTGCTATGAAATGGCGCCCAATACGTTAGAAAATGGTGGCCAACATGCTATGAAATGGTGCTCGATAAGTTAGAAAATTGTGCCGAAAGTTGTTTTAACAAGTTTGATTGCAGGTTATTTATATCTAAGTTTGTTGAGATTGCATTGTACATTTCTCTTTCACTCTCAGTCATTTCAAAAAGTCTAGCCCAACCTTGGTGCAAGTGTTGCAGTCTCTCAGTTAGCATTGTGTTGAATGTGCGATTCATCACGAACGGGATGTGCATGAAGAACAACACCCAAGTGGCGCGATCAAGCAGAAATAAAATGATCACGACGTGGGATCTTTATTGTTGCTTGGTACACCAGTGGGAAGCTTTGGGCACTTGCTGTTCGGCCTTTCCAATCACAACAAAGTGGTTCTTTGACCAGGATGTGAAGATGGTGCTATGTGCAACATTCACAAAAAGAACATGCATTAGGTGCGGTTCATTGCAAAAACGAGGGGATGTTGTTGGAACCTTTCAGTTGGCGTTGCATTGAAAGTGTTGTTTTCATATGCTCAATACATGAAAATAACCAAACATGAACATGTATTTGTATTTAAACCTTGTGACATTTCAATACATTGATGGATTTGGATGGCATCGTTTTTGCTTAAACAGAGTTGGATTGCAATTGATTATTTTTTTTTTAACTTCTTCGCAACTTTCACTTCAGTTTTCCGACTGCAGATAAATGTAACTTTCGGTTCAGTTTTGGGACTGCAGGTTAACAGTGGATTGCAGCCACCGACGTGCTGGGAGCCAATTGTTGCAGGCACAATGCTGCGTCGCCCTGAGCCAACCAAAGAAAAATCGAACCGACAATCCTTAGCACAATACCAATTAAGATTACTCATTTGACCAAGTTTGCTCTTCTGTTGCTGCTACGAATTCTAAGTTAAATGTGGCGTAATCACGTCGCCACCTGGGCTCAGGCTAATAACAGTGGCAGGAATTTGGATTTAAACAAGATTCGGTTTTCGCATTTGCATTATATCTTGCAATGGAGTTTTGGTTTGGATTTGAATCTGAAAAACTTGAATCACTTTATTGGTATCTGGAAAAGACACAAGGTCACAGTATGAGACCCACTGCCATGATCACGATATGCACATACTACACCAAATCACCATAAGGTGTCAATATAATGTGCCCTTACTGGCCCCTCAGCAGTGTTGAACATGATCCGGTCCCTTGATCGTGATCCAAGCGGATTCTGCACTGCAGAACCGGATTGGACTGGATATTGAAAAAAATTCAACCGGATCAGAAATGGATATCCAAACTGCATTCATCACTGCAGTAAAATGCTTAATCAGATGTTTTTTTTGGAAATAAACCGGATTGGATCAATTATTTTGACAGGTCTACCGGATTAGGATCGGACCGGATTACTGAAAAAAAATTTTGGACTGGATTAGGATTAAAAAATCTCCGATTTGTTCAACACTACCCCTCAGTGAAAGCCAAGTCTCAGGTCTGCATCTACGCAAGTTGGGGACACTTGTTCCTTGAAATGCAGCATAGCACAACTAGACAGTCAAAACAGAAAATTTCCCCCAATTTTGATCATCACTGAAGCAAAAATTCCTCATTTCTTTGTGTGCAAACGAGCTGGGTTTGTCCATCAGGAACTCAGAGATTTTGTAAAAATGACACTGACTCGAGTCGAGTCATTCTGTAAAAAACGTGACTCGGGTCGAGTCAAGTCACCATTTTTTTAACGTGACTCGAGTCGAGTCCAAGTCACCAAAAATTGTGACTCGAGTCGAGTCATTGACTCGAGCCACGCTATCACTCAGCGGGCTGCACAACAGGGCGGGCTGGCGGACTGCTCATTATGGTGCGCCGACCGGCTGGACATAAATGTGTGGGCAGTGGTGTGTTTAAGGGGAGGCAAGCGAGGCACTTGCCTCAGGCCCCCCCTTTTTGGGGGCCTCCCCTTGAGGTGCTACGCACAAAAATTTTCTTTTTTTGGTGAAAAACCTTATTATCCACTCATATAATGTGCTTCAAAGCAGATCATAAGTACTCTACTTTCAAAGAGCCCCCTGCAGAAACTAATGTGTAGGTACTTTGCTTTCAAAGGGGTCCCCAATAACAACTGCAATTTGAAGGTAATCTGCCTTCACAGGGCCCCCAACATCCACTGAAATGTATAAGTACTCTGCTTTTAAACTTCATTGAAGGGGCCCCTGTAAGAAACTGTAGTGTGTAAGTACTCTGCTTTCAAACAGGCCACCAACAGTAATGGAAGATTCCTTGCTTTCAAAGGGCCCCCAACAGCAATTGTAATGTGTAAGTACCTTGATTTCAAAGGGGCCCCTAAGAGCAACTTTAATGTATAATTACCTTGCTTTTAAAAAGGCCACCAACAGCAACTGTAATGTGCACGTACTATGCTTTCAAAGGGACCCCCAACAGCAATTGAAATGTATAAGTACCTTGCTTTCAAAGGGTCCCCCAACAGCAAGTGTATTGTAAAATTCCTTGCTTTCAAATAAGCCCCCAATAGCAATTGTAATGTGTAAGTACCTTGCTTTCAAATGGGCCCCTAGGAGCAAATTTAATGTATAATTCCTTGCTTGCAAAGAGGCCCCCAATAGCAATTGTAATGTATATGTAGGTTGTTTTCAAAGGGGCCCCAAAGAGCTATTGTAATATGTATGTACATTGCTCTCAAAGACGTCTCAAACAGCAATTGTAATGTTTAAGTACCTTGCTTTCAAAGGGGCCCCCAGCAGCTACCACATACATTCGCTTATTAGCCGCATCCGCAGATAAACCGCAGCAGAAATTTTAGCCATATACCGAGAATCAAGGGTATGTCATGAATAAGCCGCAGGTCAATTGACCTTTTCAATGGTGAAAACCCTGCGCGATCAATCAACCACAAAATATTGATTTTTACAGGCAAATGTAATGACAGTCAATCTTATTGTTCAAAACCTAAGAAATCTTCTTCGTTGGAAGAAGAAATATCGTCTATAAGTACAGTAGATCGTCGCAGGTGTCATCGAATTTTGACAGAGACATGATAGCGCCCTACTTTTGCCCATTGCCAAATGGCATTTGCGGTTCGACTGGATGACTGAAATTCGGTGATAGCTCATGTGAAAACTTTGGCCCTCTGGCTATGTTGCGCGTATTAGCCGCAGGCAAAATACGGGCCATATTCCAGGTAAAAAAGTGTGGCTATCAAGCGAGCATATACGGCACTTTGATGTATATGCTCTTGCTTTCAAAGAGGCCACCAACAGAAACTGCAACGTGCAAGTACTATGCTTTCAAGGTGACCCAAACAGCAACTTTAATTTATTTTGTATTATTGCTGTTGTGCTGCAAAAACTGTTAATACTAAGGCTACATTCATGCTTCTTATCACGTAGCAGAAATTGCATTTCTTGCGTATTATAAGTACTCATTTTCTGTGCAGAAATTTTAGGTGGTTTGAATTTTGCCTATGCATGAAGTCAGATTATTTAAAGCTCGACTAGTAAGTGATTGGTTTAAGGTAGACTTGCTAGATGAAATTAAAGTTTTTTTGTCAGCTCTATGCCAGTATAACTTGAATCGTTTTTTCTTAACACAGATTTAATCAATTGTGTAGGCTATTTGCTAGAAATATTTGCGATAAGGTATAAGAGGACATTTTTGCTACTTTTGCTCATTTTTCAAACAACTAGTGTCAGTGCAAGAGGAGGGCAGCCTTGACTTATCCAGCCTCAAAGCTTTCCAAAACAAGTCTCCGGTTGATTGCTGTTGTATGCTATGTTCTTGCAATTAAAAGGATGAAATTTAAAACAAATTTAGTGTTTTAAATCTTCTTGGTTGTTGTTTATGGTTTCATGGATTCCCCATAAAAACATGAATGTGAACACATCAGGATACCAACTACAAAGCATTTTTTCAAAAGGGCAAAGTGTGAAACTTTCAAATGGGAAAACTTTGTAGTTATTTGATGGTGAATGCAGAGAAATGGGCACGAAAATAATAAAGTGTGGGCGATGCCAACTTGTTATTGCCTTACTTTTACGTGTTGCCAGCCTTTTCTTCCCAACTTTCAGTGTTTTCGAAGTTGTGTACCATGAACACCCTTATGAATTTTCTCCTTCTGCTATGTCAGTCATGCCGTAGTCTCAGGAACGTATCCTTCGGTGGCCGTATCTTAGCCTTGATCAAATGTGCTTGTCACAGTTGGCTGACTATAATGGACGTCATCAGAGGGGCCCCCTATTTTACTCTTGCTTCGAGCCTCCCAACCTTAAACCTACCACTGAGTGTGGGCACGTCCTTTTCTGCAACTCTCCGACCCACCTCGCAGAGGTGTACGGAGTCTGAAATTTTTGACTTCGACTCCACTCCTGCTTCGGCTGAATATACTCTGACTCCGCTCCGACTCCAAACCATTTTCAAGTTTTGGATTCCGACTCCTGCTTAAACTCCAAAGTGAATGTTATAAACTTTTGGCAGTGTCTAACAGAGATGATCGGATTGTGGATTTTTACTATCCGACCCTATCCTGTTTTTAAAAAATGATATCCGTATTCGATCCGAATCCTGTTTTGGTTAAAATCATAATATCCGTATCCGAAAACTATCCGAAAGTGTATTATGATGCACAACATGCTTTTTTTGTGTAGTGTCTATTTTGCCTTATGAGACAAAATAATTGCTCAAGTTATTTTACCTTTAGGTGAACACGATTGGCTGAAGTAGTCACATGACAAGTTTGGAACGCATGTCCCACTTAGTTGACCTTGACATCTGTAAAAGCTCAGTCACACATGCATTGACAAGTGTTGCAATGGCTTCAGAGCTGGCAAGCAGTTATCAGCTGCTTGTTTGCATTAAGTGAACTGCAATCCAAACCCTAACTTTAAACACGGAACCACCCAACCTAAAACTTAGCACTGATGCTATACCCTAACCATAAACTCTTAAACCCCAACCAGTTGTCTCTGCATATTGTGCTTGTCACATGACCACTTCAATCAATTGTGTTCAAATGAAGGNAAAATAGTCCCAACACAGGTTTTGCCTCATGAAGCAGAATAGACACTACCTGAATACNTTGTGCCACTGTTGCGGTTGGAAAGCATGAGCGGCAAGTGCACAAAGCTTCACACTGTGGCAATACAAAGATGGTTATGGAAGAACTGCTTTGAACATCCTCACTTATTATAAATATTTAATTTTTCCCCTTGCCTGCTGTAGGCTAATTGCGACTGTTTTTGTTCCGGATATCGAGAGAGTTCAGAATAAAGTAATATGTTTATGAATTTGAACGACTTGTTCAGTGAATGCAGCGAGCACGTGTGGTACTAATTTGATTGACATCTATCGCGAGTCTTTCAGCATGGGTGCTGAAAAGCTCGAACTTCAAACAGCTTAGGGCNCCTAAATGAAAATTTGGGCCTGCGTGTTGCATATACAGTATTAGTTGCAGGATTGCTATTTCAGGGTATGTAGATTGCGAGTACAGTATTAGTTGTATCTGCATATACAGTAATAGGTAGGCTATCACCGTTTTCTTTATTTTAAAGCCTGACCAAGACATTGCTAAAAAAAACAAAAAAATGCAAAGGAAAATTGATCAATATTGGAAGAGAAAAGATATTAACAAAGAAACAGTGAGCGCCATAGCAGGTAAAGTTCAAAGAACTGTGAGTGATGTTGGCGCCCAAACTAGTACAATCAATGACCTCCAACCAACGCAACAAGAACAAGTTGATTCCATTTTCCATTTTTGTTCAGGAAGCTAGTTCAATTATTGATCCGTTAATATGGAATGAACAACAATATGAGCAATTTAAACGTAAAAACAGTTGGATGTATACTATTAACGGAAAAACAGGATGTACTTCTTGTCGTGAAGTAAATAATTTGAGAATGAGAGCATCCCGTGGTGTCATTATTTCGGCTCCATGGGCAGAGGGCAGTGTCACTTCTTGTGGTAGCACAAGAGAGGCCCAGTTATATTCGCTTCCAAAAAAAATCTAAGAGCACAAAAACTCCCAAACACATAATAACGCTATCAATATTCCTGAAACAGCAAAGAAAGACGTATTGCTTAACTTGAATGCACAAAGTGAACAAGCTGCCTTTCAATCTACNGCTCAGATTTTCAGAACAGCATATCATATGGCAAAAAATAACAAACATTTCGCAGACTTTGAAAGTTTGATTGATCTTCAGGAAGGTAATTTCCTAGTCATGTGACGTATCTTACACAATAAAACTGTTGTCATGTGTTTTCACAGATGAAAAAAAAACTTTTTTACAAAAATCATTGAGAGCAGGAGCAAGATAATGTTTTAGCCGACGAATCTATCCGCCTTGGTCAGAAATCAACTTTGATCATTTTTGTAAAAGCTAGCGTTGGTGGCGAAGCGGCCCTTGTTAGCTTTCCGCTGGATTCGGAGACTCTGTGTGCTTCTCATAAAGACGCAATTTTGGACTGTTTGCTTAAGAATGGATTCCCCAATGAGTTGCTACAAGAACTCGTCACTGGATTTTGCAGTGATGGAGCCAGCGTGATGTTGGGGACAAAATCAGGTATTGGAAAATTGCTCAAAGATGAATTCCCTGATATCGTATTGTGGCACTACCTTAATCACAGACTTGAACTTGATCTTGGCAATGTACTAGATGCTACCAGTGACACAAATGACTTGCAGTCTTTTCTTGAATGTTTATATTATTTATATAGCCAGTCACCCAAGAACATGCGAGAACTTAGTAACTGTGCCCATGATTTGCACCTCACCCTCAAAAGAATCGGAAAGGTGTTTACTGTTCGTTGGGTGGCTTCATCTTTCAGAGCGGTATCGGCAGTCTGGCATTCTTTTCCATCCCTAGCCCAACATTTTCAGAACGCTTCAAAAGATGAAACTAGACAAAGTACAGAAAAAGCTAGATTTCAAGGATTACTTTCCAAATTGTGTACAACCAGTTTTGTCAAAAATTTAGCGCTAATGGCGGATGTCTTGAATGAACTAAAAAACTTGTCAGAAACACTACAAAACA
>JGI24021J15306_10002950_pt1 | contig 18883 bp, 12 predicted proteins | sample Ectturendosymbi1_FD_15306 | JGI IMG/M metagenome (IMG submission 15306)
GTCACATGGTTTGCCACAGACTGTAACGTGCAGCGGAAAAAGTCTAGCTTTGCCAAAGTGAAATGGAGTAATTCGATAAAAATTAACAACCACTCCAACCACTTCGCATTTCATCTCTCCAATGAAATGCGAAGTGGTTGGAGAACGTGCGGTACTCTGTGCTTTCATCCCCGACATTGGCACCCACCATCCTGGAATGGCCCTGCCAAGAGCAGTGTTGGTCCGGTTTACCCTCCTGCTTAGACAAAAGTGTAATGACCCCTTCTGCGGCTTGTGAGTGTGGCGCAGAAGAACAGACCGTTGACCATGTTGTCCTTTACTGTCCAATCCAACGACCTCCCAATGGACTGCATGGCCTTCCGGTTCTGGATGACGAAACAGTGGTATGACTGCTCGAAACCTGCCCCGGTATCTAGTGCGACCGAGCAGTGGATTGGAAAAAATCGCTCAAACGATGAAGAAAAAGCAGTAACGAAGACGCAATGCCATTTCAAAGACAATTGTATCAGTTAAGAAATGACGAAAGCAGGCAAAAATAGCAAATAAAATTCAAGTCTCACCAAACTAAAACAAAATAATTGACCGATATTTTGCATAACTACAAATTATCAACATTTATTGTTGCCAATGGAATTAATTCCAGCTAACAAAGTCGTCCCATGTAGAAACCGAACGACAACAATGTTTCGCGAGGAAATGTGTCAACTTAATTACGAGTTCATTTAGTACTGAAATCTAATACGTAATACTCAACTTAAATGTAAATGCACTTAGTACTGAAATCTAATGCTTAATACTAAATAGTTTCATTGTTTTTGTAGCGGCGCATCCGACTTCACCAGTGTTCGCGAACTCCAGACGTTGAAAAGGAACAGTGCGGAACACAGGGAGATTATGGAGGTTGGACCAACTGGGGAACGTGTTCTCAGGAGTGTATGGGAGGTATATGTGTGTGTGTGTTCATGGCCGCAACAAGCTGATATTGTAACTTGTTGTACCTAACAATTAACATGTTTATGAAAATTTAGGGGAGGGTAATTCGCCGGTTTCCCCCCAGTTTCGGGCCTGTGTGTGGTGATAGAGTTAATGTAGAAACGTCAATACCAATAAAACGCTCTTTCATTTAAAAGGTTGCAACAGCTTTAAGTCCTCTGCCCACCTAACACGAAAGCTGTTTTGTAAAAAAGGTTGCTGAAACATTGACTGGATCGCATGCAATGCGACGAATTTATTTAAAGACAATTGGCGGCAGGCCGAGGCCTGATTTATGCCTCTTGTCTAATCGAGTTAGTGGGTACGATATAAACAGGAAGAATCGAGTAAACAAAACGAACGGTTACAAACGAACATAAAAATAAATGGCAGCAAACGAACAAAGAAAACGGCAGCAAACGAGCAAATAAAGGAACCAGTCACGAGACGGTAGGGCAATTATATAACAGGATACACAGGAAAGTTGACGAGCCAACATTCTTAAATAAGGGATTTAAAGCGCCTACTGTTTTTCAGGAATCGAAATAATGCTGAGAAGATAATTAATGTTGGTTTAAATGATAATTTCGGGTGGCCAAACAGGAGAATGTGGATTAGAGTTTTATTTGTGATAGTAGAATATTATGGCTGATTATAGTTTTTTTCATCTAGCAAGGTATTTGTTATTGTTAGAAAAAGTAAATTGCGATGGTGTAAGGTCAAACTGCACTGTTGCAGGAGAAGGTGTTCGAGTGTTTCTGTAGACCCACAACTACACTGTCGAAAGGATTTCATATTAATGTTTAAAGGGCTGTGACCAAGGCGAAACACACAGCGTAATGAGGTAGCGGATGGATTTGACCCTTGCAAGAGCCAAATATTGCGATTCTTGCCATGGCAAAAGACGGTGATGCGGTTTTTAAATGCTGCAAAACTAGAAGATGATTTGATGTGTTGTGGTAGGGAGTTCCAGAGGACGGGAGCTTTGTAAAAAAAAGAATTATGCACTAGTGAACGTTTGGAGAGGGGAAGCTGAAAATTATTGGCATGACGAAATGAGTAGGCTGAGATTTCTCCTAGGGTCAGCGATAAAAACGAGTGGAGGGCAGGGGAGGTAAGATCAGTTTTTATTTTATAAAAGAACAAGAGCATATGGAGTTCTCTTCTATTGAAACATTTTTAGATGAGGTTGAGCTGTTTCTTCATAATTTTATGCTGAAATTGTCAAATTCGTATGAGATATTTAAACAAATAAACACTTTCCTTGTCCAACCAACGGACTGCTTTGTTGAAATATTTGGCTGGTGCAGCCGCTGTATGAGGTTGATGGATAGCGGATAGCATAGGTAATTTGAGGTTTTCTTCGGTTTGTCCTTTTTTGCTAACTGATGATGACAGTTGGGCATTTTTGGATTGCACACGCTGGTACTTCAGAAAAGTAGCATCTATATATTCTGAAAGGTTTGTCTTCAGTAAAGAAAAAGAAATATTACAAATATTCTGGCAGGGTCGGCCCTTCCATTAGGCCAACTAGGCGGCCGCCTAGAACGGTCTTTTTAGAAAGCGCAGAATTCGTTTTTTTTTGGTTCTCATGTTCCGAATATTTGGAAAAGTATTGCATTATTTTGTAAATGTTAAAGCTTGTGTAGAGCGCTAAGTTGTCTTGGACCGGCCCTGATTCTGGGGAGTGTTCCCACTAGGGCGCGCAAATGCGCAGTACCACCAGACCATTTGCGCAGTGAAATCTCGTTTTCGCGCCCTTGCAACATTCCAAATTTCCATATTATCGTATCTGTAACGCACAGCCCTGTTACCGCTTGAAACGCTTCGCTAGCTGTGTGTCTACACTGCTGCGCAATTGCATGCGAACTATAACAAACATTTTCTCGGTGTTCAATTTTCTTTAATTTAAGTCGTCATACTAATGATATTTACAGCAATTCGCGAAATGTCAAATTGAAGGAAGTATCAGACGTATAAAATATCACTTCGACAAGAAAGCTTTAATTGATATTTAATTTTGCTGATAAAGGAAAGAATGCCCAAGCTGTTAAACGAAATTTATTTTGAAAAAACGTTCAAGTTTTATGGTGCACCTGCTTAAAGTTCTGAAGCTACAAAGGTTTACCCAAGTCGAACGTAACGAAATCTTCAAACCAAAAGATGTTTGTAGCTGTATTTTCGATCCCAATACTTTCTTGTTTTGCAGGATCTAAGGCTCGACTTCGTTATAATTCTTGTGGGCTCATGCCTCAAAACGACGAGCAGCAGTGCGGCAGGGCACCGTATCATGGCGAATGGTCTTTGTGGGCAGGATGTTCGCAAACGTGCGGAGGAGGAGATCAGAGACGCGTTAGGAAAGGTTACTGCGGTGGCGTTGATGAAACACAGGTGAAGAGTGAAACAAGCATGTTTCGAAATTATGTTTGAGCAAACCTGGTTAACTCAATTTGAGAAACAAAAATTCTAATGAAGCCGAACATTTTGCTTAAATGACACTAGTTACTGATGAACTGCATTTGCTCTCTTAAGCTCTTGTACAGTGCATTACGTGAGTGGTTTTCACTACATTTTCTCGTCGACGTCCACTCCCAAATTTTTAGTTTTATTTAATGCAACGACTTTAATTCGTGATCTGATGGAAAAATCTGTTTTCACGTTCGGCATCAACAAACAACAGTAGGTCCTGTTAAGCTCTCAAGGAAGTACGTTTACAGTCACTGTAATGTACAACCAAGTACAGTTGAGCCAAAGAGAAACGCTCTCCTGCCGCATTGATCGCTTCTTCAACGTCGTTGTAGCATTACGTAGATTTCAACGCCTGCAACAAGAAGAAATTACAACGAAGCCAATTTCTGTAAAATGTGTCATCTTTTTAGAAAAAGTCCCATTACATTTGTGAAAAATCGATACAGCTGTCGTTGCTTTACTGTAGAAGATTTTATTTGCCAAGGAACGACAACAAAAGCCTAACCGGTGCAGTAATGAGCATGCGCTTCCAATTTGGTTCAATTCTTGAGTCACAACTAAAGTTTGGAAAACAACCTTCGCATTTCCAACCATTTGGGCGGCTTGAATGGATTGGTTCAAAAAACGATTCACTCGCAGCCAGAGTCGTATTTCTAATGCTGGCCGCACATAGGTTATAGCAATTTTGCTTGCTGCCATCTTTTCACTCAAGAGGAAAATTTTGTACCATGTCGTGTGTGTGCCGAATGCAGGTTCATTCAATTTTTGAAAAAATACACTTTAAATTACATCGTTGTTACGTCAACTGGCGATTGATATGTCGGCATAGCCTGGTAAATCTCGTAGAATGGCTTCTGCAAAATGCCTAACTAAAAATACGTTCGAAAACATTTGCCGCCCTGGAAAGTCTGCCGTCCTAGGCTGAAAGCCCCGAAAGCCTATATGGGAAATCCGGATCTGATCGCAGCAATGACTCCCCATCCCTGCAATACTGATTGCGAAAGGGAAGAATAACCCAACGCGCAGGGGCAGCGGAATCAGGCGCTTGCACAGCCCTTGTTATACCTAAGGGTCCAAAGAGGGTGTATTGCATGTTGTTTCTTTCACACGAAGACAACAACATCATGAAATGTGTGGACATTATATCGAATTTGGTCTGCTTATTATACAATAGTTTCGAACGAAATGCGCCCTGGCTCAGATTCAAACCTACCGTGAAAACCTGAGATAGGTTTGGGTTTGGTTTAAGAGTTGAGCTTTTCATTGAAACATTCAGAGTTTTCATCTGAAGTCAGTCGAATTGTTTTTCCTGAAGTACTCAATGCGCGTGTTGGGGAATCTGGTTTCACACTGCGTGCAAGTTGTGCATCAATGTCAAGTACAGAGTCCGGCCAAAAAATATAATAAACTTTCAGTAGAGTTGGTGTTTGTGGATACCTTTTGATATACCTTGAGATAATAAATATCAGACACAACATTGCATTTTCCTCACGCTATTTTAAGTGTGTTCTATCAGTTCCTATTAATGCCTGACCAATTATAGGAAATTAAGCTCAAGCGAACCTCCTTAACACTGACGTCATCGTCCATCACATTTAGTTAAAACATCCCTAGACATATTTCTCATAACCTTACACAACCATGGGACAAGTTGTAAAGCACTCTAAGCAATTTTGCATTTACATAAGCGTGAAGTACGCTGACAGCAAACATAGGGTAGTGGCTCGGGGTGCATGCGGCCTGAAGAGATAATCATCTTCAAATCGCGCTGACTAATATTGTGAGCGAGCAACCAAAAACATTGTAATTCGTAACGAAAATATTTTTTGTCAGTGGTGGGACTCACATGTTCTTGTCACACTTAGCCCCAAACCTCCAAAGTAGTAATTAGTCGTTGGCTCAGATACTGTGCACAAACAGTCGAATGATTTTACTGGTAACAGAGCTTACTCACCATTTTGCCTAAACATATTTGCAGGCATTAAAGTTGTGTTGTGATACAAAAATTTGAATATGGGAAAATATGTGGATTATACTCGCAGAATCTACCGTTGGATTTACACTGCTCCATGTTTGCAACACAATTTATTTGTTATATCAATATATCAAGTTATCAATAGGTATTAAAAAATTTTGCACGCGTTTTTGCGGGGAGAATAACGGGAAAGTTTTTCGTATGCTTCTATGGAACAAGGGCGTGCGATACAGGACATGCCTTTATTTTCGATTTCAAAATTTTTTAACTGTTGTTATTTGTCATATTTTTTGCTATTAACTGGGCCCTAATGATATTGGTCAGTAAGCATGTGGTTAAAATCTCTGTGAGCTGACTTGCAAGTCATTTAAACTTTTAAACAAAGTGTGGCGTTCAATGAAATGTTGTAGGCCTGCCTTGGAATTTTATACTGCTTTGAAGCTACGTTCGTCGTTCTAATTGTATGCAGACCAGACGATGCGCCACTCAACGATGCTGCCACCTGCTGGATTGGACGGACTGGAGTTCTTGTTCTGTTTCTTGCGGACTGGGGGAGCAGAGCAGAATTCGACCGAGCACATGCTCTCAAGGGCAGGCGATCAGTACAGAAGTCCGAGCTTGCAATGCTGGATGTGAGTGCATGCATGATCTAAATACTTCAGCTACTTGTATTTTCGACGTTTCGTTCCCCGGTTGATCTCAATGCATTTGGAGACTCCTGCTTCAACGTGAGGAGGAAAATGACACAGAAGGGGTTAAAATATAAACTGCCCTCCCCATCAAGAAACTAAAAGTGACAGAGCATCACATAGCCTTTCTTTTTCATGTGCAGTGATTGCTGCATGTCTGCTCATGCGGTAGACAAAATGCAAGGCCTTTCTTAAGCAAAGTGCTCGCAGCAATGCCTTTATGTGGCATCCCTTGCTTCCACAAATTTTTCTGCGCAGACGAAGCGACTGGTTTGCCCAACGGTATATTTGCGGTAAATATTTCCATGAAAGCACAAAATGAATACCATCGCACATCGGTCTTCGCACATGATCAAGAACAGTGTTCGGGCTTTAGGCGGAGGGTACGTTCGAAAAATTCACGATTGTCCCCTGCCACAACCATGCAAGTAGCGATCCAACTTTGTGCCCGCTACACATCTGGGGAGACAATCGGGGACAACACAGACTTCTGCGAGACTTGGAAGCCACGCATAAACTGCAATCTTGCCATCGTTGGACTATTTGATGCTTTCGACATCTGTAAATGTCTGATTACTTGGTTCAGTTTAAAGCCCATTGCATCCATTTGTTGGCTTCAAGGTAATGTCTGAGCTCTAAGTCTTTGTTGGAAAGCGACCTTCAATATTAGGTTCATCACTTTATGACCAAAAATGTTACTTCAAATTATGACTTGGTCGTTGCTTTGTTGTTGTCCTCATCGCAATGTTTTGTCCAGCTTGCCACTTTGGGGCAGTAACGTTTTTGTTGATCTGCCTCCGGGTTTTTCGTATGTTGAGATGCCTCATGGCCCCGCTCGTCGACTTTTCTGTCTCAACACAGCCAAGAAGTACAACCCAGAATTAGCCATATGTCATTTCGCAAAGGCTCCCAGGTTTATATTGAATGATCTATGATCTGGACGTCAGATTATTATTGAATTTTGTTCATTTTTCAAAAATTAGACATTATTATTTTCGAAGGGGTGGACGTCAGATTATTATTGAATCAGACGTCAGATTACTGGACGTCAGATTATTATTGAATTTTGTTCATCATTATTTTCGAAGACATTATTATTTTCGAAGACGTCGAAGGGATGTCCAGCACCAGTAACGATTCCGTTACGACTTATGTGACAGTTCAGTTACGGCTTCAAAAAGCCTGTTGCATTTTTGTTCTTTGCAGTTCGATGTTCATTGAAAAGAGCAGGAGTCAATTTTCGAAAAAACAGTCATATTTGAACGCCTTGAAAACATTAAGTGTTCGTGCGCATCTCAACACAAGAAAGTGTACATATATAAACAAATTACTCGCATGTATTATTTGCAGCAAAACTCACTGTGGCCAGATTTGGCGCAGGTCACACCAGAACGGTTTTCAAGCTAGGTGAAGAAAATATTAGCACTTGTTTAGTGGTAAAGAAAGTACTGTTTGTTTGTTCGGCAGAGTTTCATAATATTTCTTCTCAGATTTCCTTTCAGATGTTGAAGGCCGTTTCGGTTTGTGCGCATATCGATTGTAGCGAAAACACCAGCTCACGTAGGTGCAGAGGAAAATGTATTTTCTTCATGTTGTCAGGATCGTCGGCTCTATTGAATTGACAAAATGTGTAAATACACGCGAAATGCAATTACTGGCAAACAAATGTTACTTTTGCGTACGAAACATAGCAAGCAAATGTGACGAAACATAGCAAGTAGGAAAAACACTGTAAATGAAGCAAGCAGCCACTTTCGCAATAAGTCAGGAATCTCTCACAAAAACAGCTAAAAAACAACAATAAGAGCAAAACAACGAGTAATGAAAACGTCGAGCGATTCGCGGCAGGACGGTTTTGTGCTTGTCAACCCTAAAAGCCGTGATTTTTTTTTCAACCATTTGTCTTCACGGCTAAAGTTAAAATCCCATAGACGTTGCTCAACAGAACTCTCATCGACACGGTTCATTTCGGTTCAGTCGTTGGCTCCCTGATGATCTACAGTTGCTTCTCGTTTTGGTCATTTCTGGTTTCTCATTCTGATTGTGCTTATCACTTTACCGAGTCGATTTCCAGTGTGGTGTTCATGGTGTTCGACATAGTGCAACTGTTTTAGTTATTAGCTGTTAAACAGACATCATGAAACCAAGCTTCTATCCATTACAATAAAAGAAACTGTTGCATGCATTACCTATCGAAAATAACCTCTCGATCACGCGCACCTATTCTTCTCGTAAGGGTCGACATTTAAAACAGAGAAGTAATTTACCTGTCGTTTTGCAGCGGGTGTAACAAGCAACTGGACGCCCTGGAGTGCTTGCACAGCCACATGTGGACGAGGCACACAGACACGCACCCGGACGAACACGTGCTCAAGCATGTCTCCTGAAACCAAGTTGTGCAACTTGCGGCGATGTCCCTACTGGTCCGGATGGACCGAATGGTCTGCCTGTACTACTACTTGCTTCCAAGGCAGGCGCAGCGTGCGACAACAAATACGATAACATATATTGTTGATGCTATACATTCGCTTAAATCAAAATTGATGTTAATCAGTTCCAGGAGATCATATTGCCTGATCAAGCCGACAAGATGCCGTACCAAAAATTTAAAAATCGAAACTCTAATCCTGTTCTTGATGTTAAATTGAGTGCTGCGGTGAATGGTAGGAGATTTTGGAAAACATTGCATAACGAACCTGAAAACAATTGTGGTATTTTCAATGTTCTTCATTTTGCTTCGTAGAAGGTGTAGGCCTAAGCGAATTAATACGTCGTTGTGAAGTACAACTCCAAAAACCATTGTCTGACCAGGTGTGCGGACTCGAAAAAGGGAATGCGTTTTGGGGCGTGCTGGAGAACCCGGATGTATTGGTGATGAGGTTGAAACGAAAGACTGTCCGTCAAGTGATGGAGTATGGACTAATTGGAAATCATGGACGCCATGTTCGGTAAGAGTGCAGTGACGTAGGTGTTGATCAGACGCTTCGACAGGGAATCTTGGATGAGCAACATCAAACGAGATTGCACAAATACAAGGGATTGATATTGAACCATAACCACTTTAGCAATAACGAAATCTTGAAAGATTGTCATGAAATGGAATCACAAGTATCAATTATTGGAAGAGGAGGGAATTTAAGTCATTGTTCTTTCTTGTGTCTTTGGTTTAATCCCATCGCAAATAAAACACTACATTTCGATAACTGTGTTTGCATACAGGCAAGCTGTGGTGGAGGCATCACTACTCGAACGAGGCAACACACATGCGGCGTTGAACCCCAGTCAGACGCAATTCCTTGCAATACATTTCTTGGTAACTTTTAAACTTACGTGATAGGCTCGGTTTGCTGCCCAGAGCAATATGCTTATTTTGTTTTTTCTTGTATGCAAAACGTAGTTTGACAATAATTGTCAAGTTGGTGAAAACGCTTTTTCTTCATTCGACCTACATTAGAATCTACTTTGTTTTAAGCAGGGTTGCAGAGTCGGAGGTAAAATATCCGACCTTTCCACAACTTCCGACTCCCCACTCCGACTCCTTAAGATAAAGGGAATGAAATTTGGATGTTAAAATCAATGGAAATCGTGGTGCACAGCTAGAAATGTATGTTTCAACAAAAGTTTCAAAAGAAATTGTACCATTTCAACAGGAATTTCCACTTTAAGAGTGTGATGTAAAAAAATGATCCAATTGAACATCTGGAGTCGGAGTCGGACAAAAAAAATCCGACTCCGACTGCCAGTGTTTTAGGAATCCGACTCCGACTCCACCCAAATACCTCCGACCCCTTACCACTCCGACTCCGCAACCCTGGTTTCAAGGAAGTTGGCATTGTTTGCATGTGGGAGAAATCAATATGCTTTAAACACAAACGTGAAATAATAACGCTATTAATGACTAATGTGATTTAGGAGTAATTCTATTTGGGCAAGAGGTGATAGTGCCTACCCAGTAGCGACATATATACTCTGGTAAGATCGTGTTGTCTGATTTTTAGTTATGAAAGGATTCCTGTCAATGCACAATAACGTGAAAAAGAGCTATCCATATTCCAAAAATTAGGATAAAAACGATACCATCCGTTTTGCAGCTGATCAGGAGGTATGCGAAAAATATTTTCCTATTTTTTTGTTTTAAGCAACACTCAACAACGGCATTAAACTCATTGGTTAGAAATTGCGCAATGTTTATTGTTTACTGTGCCAAGCCGCAACTTCGGTTTATCTGAGAAAATAGGAACACACCAAGCAGCATTAAACTCGGTGTTGAGACAAGCTGCGGAATATTTTCGGTTCTTTTTCGGGCGGAACCAAGTTTATTCCAAAGAAGGATTAGATGAAACTATATTAAATCCAGCTGGAAAGGCAAATCAAGCACGATTTTGTTCAAAGTAAGCCCGAACCACACCCACTGAACGAACCTCTGAACCACAAATGTCTTTTCGAAAAAATTTTGTTATCGACCTCAAACGAGTTTGCAAACTTGAGTGATTTTTTGTGTTTCTAGGTGATTATGGTCAGTGGACACAGTGGAGCGCTTGCTCCAGAACTTGTGATGGAGGGATTCGAACACGCACCCGAAGACATTCCTGCACAGGTGAAGTAGATGCCATCGAAGAAGCTTGCAACATAAATCCGGGAGTTTGGAATTCTTGGGGATTTTGGTCAATGTGTTCAGTTTCTTGTGGAGGAGGTACTCGAAAGAGGGTATGTGAATGTTCTTTAGGTTTGTCACCTGGTATGACGAAGCTCTGCGAATCTTGTTGTATGCAGTATATTCCTTATACTTGATTGGAAATGATCATGTTCAGAACGTTGCTTGCTGTGCTAACTTTGACAAACCAAAAGCTTTAAGTTCTATTGTTGATTGGAAACATTCGAGAAGGTCGTCATGTAAAATCAAAGGCTATTTAAAGGTCACATCTGATCCAGTAACATACCACGTCATATGCAACGCCTCATACAGAGCATTGCTAACTTTTTATGTTTGATTCAACTGCCGTAGTTTTTCGGTTCTTCTTCGCAAAAGCGATTGACGCATACTCGTTGCCTTTTTGTTTCGTCTGCCACGCACACAGGGTATTGTTCAGTCAATCCATTTCGCTGAAGTTGAAAAGACGTGTCGTTTATTTCATTCAAATCGATGTTTTTTACGTTGTTGCTCCTAACACACTTTCACACATTTGAACGTTTCACTCTGTTCCCAAGAGAAATTCTTTTTTATCAACGGGTTAGGTCTTACAATTGGTTGAGCACCCGCTGACAAAGCTGGTAGGTGCTTGGTTCGATTCCAGGTCGGGTCAATCTGAAGACTTAAAACGATACTTGCGATTGTGACCTGTCCAGCCTCGCGCTCGGCGTTGATGGGAGGGTACAAGGAAACCTTCGCAACAAGCGGAGATGGGCGCCACATACCACTCGTGACACTCCGAAAGATATACAAAAGCGAGTACAACGAAACTGAACTGAAGCTATGAAATTTTATTCTGCAACGCAGTAATCACCAACACGATGTGATTTAGGATTGGTTGACCAACCTACTTCGAACAAATTATTGAAGAAACAATTAAACGATTGACATGGTCTAAGATCGACGATTCCGAAACTAAAAGTGAAAACTTTTTATCACATAAAATTGTTCGTGTGTTTGCAAACCAAACTATTTGGTGGACGGGATCCGCGAGACAAATCCATCTACTTAAATGTCTGCAACAATAAGAAAGATTGGGAACGGTAGTCGTTGACGCACGGCCTACTTAAGATATCTTATGCAGGCCGTGGTTGACGTTGGTGAGAACAAATCCAAAATAAATTCTCTAAATATGGAAATTTTTCATCTGCATTTTCATACAAGAACGTTTTTTGCTGAAAAAGCCTAATCTCTCATGTGCAGCAGAAATGGCTGAGTCACATACCACGCTTTCATTTTGCTTAACAAAAGTATGGAAAACCTCGTAGAAAAAAGATTTTTATTAGACATTTAACCCTCGCAAAACAACACCTCAATTATCATAAAAATGTGACAGTTGTTTTAGCCTAATGTTTTAAAGAAAGCAATAGTTAAAATCAGCTGTGTTGTTTTCTTGCTTCTTTATTCGCTTTAACCTTGCACTGTAGAGAAGGACTCACACGTGCGGTTTGGATCCTGAAGAATACGTCGAACCTTGTAACACATATGAAGGTTCATACTTGCCATGGACTCAATGGTCTCCATGCACTGCAACCTGCGGTCGAGGATCTCGGAGTAGGAAAAGAAGTCATACATGCGGTTTACCTGACGAATCGGACACTCAGGTGTCACGTAAAGTTCAAGTTAAATTTTGGGGTCAAATCTGATTAAAATCATGGAAATGGTGACGTGTAGACGGAGAATGGTTTACATACCGAATGCAATGCACATTAAACAATGCATTAATAGGTTTTTGAAAGAAGCCCTAACCTAACGGATGTTTTTACGTTTTCTTACTACTGTGTACTTATCGCGATATTGAGGTAGATCACTCTGCAACACATCTAGAAAACATTGTAGAGCGTTCTTATAAATCGGTGGAACCAATGAAATGATCATTTGATAGGCTATTAGCAGGTAGTCTCATTCCAAACCTGAAACATTGTATACATTGCGATGATTAGAATTACGTTAAGAAATAAGCAAACTTTGAAATCATTGTCGTCCAGTTGTTTCGAAAAGATTCGCGCACATTTGATCTGATGAAGAAAGCGCCCCGTAGGTTTGGAATGCTGCCTACTATTTGGAAATCGCTTTTCTATTAAATCAGCTTTTGTTCATCAGTCACCCGCACTTTCAATTCCAGTTTGTTGTTTGCGTTTTTATATTCTCTTATCAAGGAAGAATCTTTTAATTGAATTGTATAATACGTCAAATAACCTGTTCTGTTTTTTTGTTTGTTTATTTGTATTAATTTTTAACAAAACTTAAACTTTTGACCCTTATAAAGGAATGCAACACAGACATCTGCCCATACTGGTCTGGATGGACACATTATGGGCCCTGCTCGGCTTCATGCGGCAAAGGGAGGCGCTCTCGGCGTCGACAGTGCCAGGCCGGAAATCCAGGAGGGAGCGGATGTCCTGGGAGTGAATTTGAATACGACGATTGTGACGCAGGCGATGGTCATTATAATGATTGGACACCTTACTCGCCCTGTTCCGCAACATGCAGTGGAGGCACGCAGTTCAGGTGGATGAAATGGTTTATTTGATTAAGCTTGATGCAAGTAAGAAGTGACGTCTGCATGAAATAACGCGATAATCCAATAACGCACAGAGGTTTCAAGTTCAGGCATCCATATATCTAGCATTGATTACCTGGGGATTGCGTAGCAGCAAATATGTCAACATATTCGGGTGTTTTTGTCGCAATCACTGCAGATATTTTCAACTATAATGATGAGATATGTAGAATCATTCAAAAACCTTTGATATTGTGTCCAAATAGCAAACATAATTATATGTTGGCGATTGTAACTTTCTTATTTTCAATTAAAATCCAGGGCTACGGAACCGGAGCGCTGGACCTGGGCATTTGCCCGGAGCCGGAGCTCAGATTAAAATTTAGAAGGAACCGGAGCTCAGTTTAAAATTTGAGTGCCGGAGCTGGAGCTGTGGCCGTTTTAGAGGCGGCTCCGGCTGCGGGTTCCTTCCTGGACGCTAATGCTTTTCCTCAAATTGACTGAAAGCTAGATGAATTACTTTACCGAAACGTTGCTCTTTATAGCACATCTAAGTGCGATTGTTACGAGTTACGACACCAGAGTGCAACAATGGGTCTGCGAGTCTTTGACGTTTCTTTGTTTTATTCCTCGTCAAGTATGCGGCATCGTAGCTGGACAGGTGTGGTGTTACTTTTAGAAGTACGAAAACGTAAACTATCACAACATCCTACTTTCTAGTCAGAATGATCAAACCGAATCTGTAGTAGTGCAGCGATCTGAAAAGAACTAAGCTATATTCAGAAAGTATATAATATCAACACCTTTTGTAGTTGTGTAATCATGCTGTTTGCAGCGTGAGAGCATGATTCACATAAAATATTATTGCAGGCCTAAGCGTAAAATGCTCGCCACGTCATTTTAAAGTAGGATTTTGTGTTAGAAATCATTAGGTTTACTAGCAAAGTTTACCAGATAACTGGCAAAGTTCATTAGGAAACATTACGTTTACCAGCAGCAGATGTAATGGGAATTAGTAACTAATTGAGCTTTGTACGTTAAATTGTGCTTTACTTTGCCATTCATAACTGCTCATTATGAGTGCAAAAAATACGAAATCAGACGTATTAAGCTATTTTGAAAACGCCAAGGATGAATTTCTTGCTAGAAGCCATACTGTGTCTTCGACGAAAAGGCTTTTAAACACATCTTGTCACTTACGTTAATGCAAATGTGTGAACGTTAGAAAGACATAATGAGAGTAAAGTATACATATAAAGACGAAGAAAATATGAAATAATGATTAGGAAGGGCTACATCTGATAGCAAAACAAAAGATACAATCTTTGCTCTGTATAGTGGTTTATTTCATTTTTTTCCGAAGCTGGAACAACAATAAACCCTAAGGTTATCTGGTCAAGATGTCGTATTGAATGTCCTACAAGACCAATATGTAAACATTAATATAACACAAACTCACATGTTCCGAAACAGAACAACATACGAAGAAACCAAACACACATAAATGAAGGTAATACTAAATGAAATTTAATAGGAACCAATAAACATGAAATGCATTTTGCTTACTTATTTATTTTTACTGAGAGAATATACGAACTCTTTTGATTGATTGCAAAGAGTAATTAAAAATACAGCCTTTAACCTTTGTTCCACCTTGGCCCAGAGGGAAACTCACCTATAAGAAATTGATTTTTTACCTGCATTGCTTGAAACTCAATGAATAAGCAAGTTTACATATTAGCAAATCGGTTTCATAAGAATGAACAGAATACGTCTCTTGAAAAAATTCGTTTATACTGTATTTCTGGTAATTTTCCGTGGTAACGTTTGTGCAGACATTTTGCTAATTCGAGTTAATAAATATCCTTAAGTTTCATTATTTTTTAATTTGTGTACAAAAGAGTTATGTGACATCTATATTTGCTAAAAGCGGTTTTGCGTAAGAGGTTGTTTTGTAATACTGACAATGGTTGTAGAACAGAGTTTTTTGCTGCACCCTATGAAACAACGCGGTATTGTAAGTGACAATGAACGAAGCTAAAGTATGTTAATCTGCAAACGTCAGCGGGAAGATATTTACGAATTTTAAACAACGTGGAGGTCTAGAGAAGTTTTCTTTTAATTAAATGAACATGGGAGGGCCAGTCCAATCTACTGCCTATTAACACGCCCAAATACTTCACACATGCCGCTCCCTGCAATAATACATTGTTAACGTAAACACTGAAAGAGGTCAGTTCAGTGGGACTGCATAAGTGCTTCATAGATCTTGTCGTCATGTACCCTGACTTTGAATAATTAATCGATAATTTATTTAGGTGCATTCACTTAATTACATTAACTAGTTCTGAGTTTACCAAGTCTTGCAGGATATTTAAATTTTGATGAGACACAATAAGATAAGTATCATCTGCATAAAGTACCGTTTGAAAAGCAAAGCAATTTGGAAGATCCTTCACATACATTAAAAGCAAGAGTGGCCCGAGAACTGACCTTGTGGTACTCCACCAGAAATATTTGCTGAGATTTAACATTTTGAATAGTCGTGTAATGCTGATGATTTTAAAGATAGCTGCTGAATACTTGTAGTGGGATTCCTGTCATACTGCAGTTGAAGTACAACTTTTCAAGAAGGATTGTGGAGTTAACTGTATCAAACGCCTTTGATAAGTCGATGAATATTGAACAATTATAAAAGCCATTATCACTATTGTTTCAAAGAGTGAAATGGATATATTCAACATCATAAACAGTTGTAGATCTGTGTCTACATCCATATTGAGGTTTTCGCAGTAAATTAAATTCTTGTAGATATGCATACACTCTAGTATGTAAGCTTTTATTGCCTATAATTCGAGTAAGTACTCTCCGCGATGGGGTAGGCAAGGAATCGATCAGCAACTTTTAATAGGAAATCAATTTCACGTAAAATTTCGCATCATCATGATTTGCGATGATTCAAGCTTGTTTTCATCATTTAACAGTTATAGTTAAGTTACAGCCTGACTCACACAAGCAGTCTGTAACTGGTGCACCTTAGTGTCATTTGAGTTGTTTTAAAGCGGTTTGGATACGTGCCTTCATTGATACACCGAATGAAAATACGTGTCAGAGATGGTGCTAAAATTGACTCCCAGAATTTAATAAACGTGTTTTGTATATCACCACGTTGTATAGCTTTAATATCTGAAAGGTTATCAATTAGACGTTAAACTTCTTCAACGGGGTAATGTTCTGTGTGTTTTGCGCTCTTTGCATGGTTTGCTCGGGCAGCGCTGTTAGCTGGCATCGCCAAGTCTGCAACAAGCAAAGCATGCAAGGAATGCAAAACACTTGGTCAAAGGAGACTGAACCGTGTCAAAAATTCTCGGATACAAATGTAGTTTTTCAAACAGACGTTTTCTTGATTCTGGTCGGAAGAAATAACAAAAGGTCACCGGGAATTGACAGCAAAACCAGCAACTGCTCTTCCAGAAGTTGTTTATATTACCATTAGGATGTGCGTTATGGAACATTTAGAGGTTCTGAAATATTCCGGAAACTTTACCTCGAATCCAGTATATCGAATCCTATTCCAGAATAGTTTGTTAGGAGCAAAGTGAGCTGATAGCGCAGAGATTTAGAGTTAAGAATGCCGATCAGCGATCACCCAACCTTTTGACTGGCTCGTTTCACTGCGCAGTACCGTGAGCTTGTTGAGTGTTTTTTCTTTCGCTTACTCAGGAGGGCAGAGTGCTACTGCAAAACTTATTGAAATTATTTGTTTTGCCAACTTCGCAATTTTTCACGTTTGTTTAATCCAAATTTATATCGAATCTAAATATTTGAAAAAACTCTGAGGTTTGGATTCGAATACTGAAGGATTCGAATCGAAAGGATTCTATATTCCATTATATGCATCCCTAATTACCATTAACTCGAGTAACCTTACTATTAGTAACTATCCTCTGAATCGTCTAAACCTGTAATTTTTGTTTTATCGCTGATTTTCCCATGGTAACAGGTGCTGGTCGCAAAAACTACCAAACTACCAGATTGATCTAGTGAAAGAAGCGTGATACATTGTTTCAGTTTTGCGTACTAGATATATTTCATTTTCCAGTAACCTTGATGCACACCAAGACCATAGGCGTCGGAAGGAGGGACCAAGGCCCCCTGGATTTGGAAATTTGACACATTCTTATAACATTTTTGGCAAAAACACGTTATTTTCTTAGTTTTGAGAGGGAAAAATGAAATGTAACCACTTTGACCCCCCCTGAAGAAATCCTTATGGCTACCTCTGGAAAAGTCCGCTATTGAACCTTCCCTGGAAAAAATCCTTCCGACGCCCAAAATATCAATGTGTAAAAACGAACACAAGCCGGAGTTGAAGCCAGAGCCATGTCATGAAAAAAGAAAGCTCCGGAACCGGAGCCACACTCATAAAAACTAAGAGCTCTGGAGTTGCAGCCATGTTCAAGAAGAGAAAAACTCCGGAGCCGGAGCTGTGTCATGTTTACGACGGCTCCGCAGCCTGTTAAGATCTTCTGTTTTCATTGGCCATTAAAAACTGTCAGCGGCAAACTAATTGAGTTGTTTAGTGAAAAAGGTTTCGCGCGAAAAACGATATCTCGCTAAGTTGCTGATTTCGCTCCTGAATGACAACTCTCTCCATCTATTCTGCGGTTTATGTTTGCTTTCTGCTCTGCAAAATGCACAAATTTCAACTGATCACGTTGCATCAGAAGATCAGGTGATCGATTGCTTGATGCGGTTCTGACGTCACAATGACCTGTTCATTTGCAGGACGCGCACACACACTTGCAAAGAGCAACAAGTCGAGAGAACCACGTGCAATACATATGCTGGTGATTGGAACACGTGGGGGAACTGGGGACCATGCTCACAAACATGTGGGGGCGGAATAACAGTGAGAACCAGAACTCACAGCTGCAAAGCGTCTGTTGACCGTGAACAGTCCCAGTGCAACACTGACCCCGGTTGGTGGGGTGAGTGGGGTCAGTGGAGCCAATGTTCTGCTACATGCAGTGGGGGGCTCAGAACTAGAAGCCATCGACAATCGTGCACTGGAAAGACTGAGACGAAATCAGAGACCTGCGGAACAAACCCGTGCGCAATTTGGGGAGGATGGATGAACTGGTCACGTTGCAGCACGTCCTGTGGAATGGGGACAAAGGTAATTCTTTGCAAGTATCACATGTCAAGAAAATGAAATTTGCTCACATCAGACTTCTAAAACGCATTTAAATTTCGTGAAACCATCACATTAAGTATAAAATAATTTAACTGCTTTTTGTTCTGTTCGTGTAATTTTGGTACAGGTTTGTTTTACCGAACACATTTATTGCAAAAGCAAGAACTGTTGTTGTGCTATAAAGTTTCAAGCAATTATTACCAACTAAATGTCCAAACTTCATAAAACAATCAAAATTTCAATAAACTTATAACTGAAAATACTTAGCTTACCCTATGCAAAGCATTGGCCAGATATATGGATACCTGATTAGTCTACAATATTTGTAAAGCCACAACAGTGACCCACACCAAGCGAATCTATCGCAATTTATTGCGTAAGGAAACTA
>JGI24021J15306_10002951_pt1 | contig 18883 bp, 19 predicted proteins | sample Ectturendosymbi1_FD_15306 | JGI IMG/M metagenome (IMG submission 15306)
CTCAACATTAAAGAAATTTTAATTAAGAAATTTTTTCTGAAACAATAAATTTTAGTGTCAATAAAAACTTTATGAAATATTGATTAACATAGAACAAACCTCATTGCGATATCTCATCATTTCATTTTTTAATATTTTTTTAAAATTGTAAAGAGACTTTATGGACACCCTGTATATCGTTTTCATAATTTGCCTCCCACTTTTGCCAATTTCACATAAAGTTCGTACTACGGTTGAGTGAATACGGTGGCGTCATCAACACGCAAAGAATACTATTATATTTGCGTGATATGCACAATACGCGCATATAACAAAAGTGTGTCCCCGCAATTTTCTAGCAAACTCGGTCCCTGGACACAGGTGATTTTTTCAAGGCATGGCAGTCGGGGTCCAAGTATTCAACTTCTGGATTACAGGAAAGACTCAAATGTGCGAAGCTGCCACGTTATTAATGACCTGCTTCATTACGTTGTATGCAACATTCCGCTACAGCTCCACGACGCATTGCATTGCAGCATTCGCTGCAATGCACCAGATGCTCCCATAAACTCCGACGCCATGACTCTCTACCATTGTTCTCACGCCCTCAAAGCAAATATTGCGTAATTTCTTATCGAAAAGTTGGCTTTACCTGCATCTTAGCTATAAAGAAGCGTGTGCGTCATATAGCGATGCACTTTCAGCACACGTTCGGAGATCGATGTCTTCCACTGCCACTGCTTCGAGAATTATTAACTACCAAGCATTGTTCTTTAATGACACTAACATACACCATCCCCATTTATTTTTGGTTAATGATTTTATGCGTACACAAAGGGTGTAAATTCATCCTGTCTTCCTCAATCGATTTATGCATTGTGACATTGGTGGACTGAACTAGTGCAACGTTTTCCACATAATTTTTTAGCATATCCAGTCATTTTTGCTTTGAGAGGCGGAATCCCAAACAAAATACTGTTGCTCGCCTAAAATCGAAAATTTTGCCCCACTCTCGCGTCCCACGAACTTCAAATGTAGCGTATTTTACGGGCGTTTCTTTTCATAAACTGCTGTTACCATGGTCGTCGGAAGTGGGGGCCTGGATTTTGAAATTTAATACTTTCCTATTCTTTTACTAGAAAAACGTTTGCCTTAGTTTTTCACCACTGTTGGCCGCCCTGGAAAAAATCCTTCCTCATACCCATATTCATTACATTTAACTACCGCGGTGCATCCAAACATCAAGTTTTTTTGCTCCATTTCCGTTTACTGAAGGTAAATTGGGTGTACTGAATGTAAAAAAAGTATCATCATTTATCATTTTGAGAACTTCAATCGTTTATTATATGAGCACTATTTGACCCAACTGTTGCATCCAATGTACTCCCTCATTGAACAAAAAATAAATGTTGAGGTTTACTTTTGTGACATCGCACAATACCCTTTGTCACCTGCTTTCAATTCCTTTCAGGCGAGTTCTAGTGGCACGATCATACCTTTGTTGAACGGTCCTCGCTGAAGCAACCAAGACATGATCACAACCATCAACGGTTTCCATGTTTCTGATGACGCAAGACGGGAAAGAAAGTGTTGATTCGACGCCGGAAGGCAAGCACGCAAAAAAAAAGAAACGATACCAAAGCCACGAAACTTCCGATCATTCGGTTTTTGAACTGGCAGCGGATTTCGCTGACGTTTTGCCGCCAGGATCCCTGGCCAGCTTCGGCAAAACCAACGATGGCACACGAACCGCCCCAGCGCTCGCGGCAACATCAGAAGCTACGCGCGTCGCTGGCGTCGCGCTCTTGCTCTCTGCTGCCACCGCGGACAAGGGTCGGGTTCGAGGAATGGTGACCAGGCGGGGGTTCGAGCTCCTTGACGCCGAGCTGCCGGTTTGCGCTGTCCTGGCCGGGGGTTGCGGCTTCCCCAGCAGGGCAGAAGCGAAACCGACGTTGTCCTGCAGGTAGATGACGGCGGAGCGACTCGGCGCCGAACTCGTGTTGAGCGTTCGGGCGATGGTCACGGTTGGGAGGTTTTTCTTGCTGGACGAGGAGGTGGCGCTGATCGCTCGACCAATCGGCGCGATCGTTTTCGCCACGGTGATCGCAGCCTGTTGAAACAAAAAAGAAAGAGCAGCGTCATGAACAGGGTCCAGTGGGCATCAGCCAGTGGCGGATTAACAATCGTAGCAATTGCTGCTAGCCCCCACGCCACATTATTTTTCATATTATTACATCACTTTGACCTGTTCAATATATAGAAGCTGCGTCACCCTTCAGGTACTTTCAAAGTGATTTGGTATCTATTCACCAGCCATTGGGCAGAGTATTTGCCAGTGTGGACCACCCAATTTGGAAGCGTGGACCATCTTGCAAACCCGCTATAAACCAGTTAGATGTTAGACTCTAAGACAGCTAAGCTGCCATTGCAAGCGCCGAAAATATGTAGCCCATAATGTCTACGAGTTACTATGTAGGACCATGTTTTTCGTACTGACGGAATTCAATATGCTTAAATGGTAGTCACATGTGAGTCCACACACACTATAATTTATCAGGTGTCTACGTGTATTCTAAACTTAGGCCCCGCGCTACCTTAATCCAGTACAGGCATCAGCAGATGAAGCAAGCATTCTTAAAGAATTGTGTTGTTTCGCTATTAGAAGTTGCCAACATTTCTTACAGGACAGTTGACGGTCGCCATCATGCAACCAACAAGGGTTGCCACATTCGTAGACGAATGTGGAGTGATCAGTGCTATGCGTCACTATAGCGGAACAAAACAAAACAAAATATTTTAGATTTAAAATTATACTTTCGATATGCCAGTGGAGACCACCTTGGCTTGCTGGCAAACCGGGGTATCAAGCGCGGAGCATCTAACCCCAGTCGACGATACCTCGACATTTTTCTTGGGAACGCGGTCAGTAACGGACGATCCTGTCGATGGTCCGGATCTTCTGGAGGCGGGGGAGACCTTGATTGCAGCAGCTTGAGCTTTACTGGTTTCGGTTGAGAGCAAAGTGGGGCTGGTCGTGGTCAACTTCAAAGGCCTGGAGCTGACGCTTTCCGAAAGCAGTGCGATTTTCCTCCCTGTCCCGTCGGCGCTGGTCGTTAACATTCCGCTGAGATCGGATGAGGTCAAAACGTACCTGAGAAAAACAAAGAAATCCATTGCCATTTATTTGAACGCCAGACTGTTTCCGTGATTACAGTTGTAACTGTTTGTCGGCATTACCAGTCGAACAATGACTCAGACTGACCACAGACTTTATACTCAAATCTGCTTAGGACGTCAGATGACCGATCACTGGGTGTTTGCTATAACAGATAGAACTCCATAGATAAATCAGGAAACTGCTAAACGAAATCTGTCGTATTTTTTCGCAAATGGGTGATCGGCGTTAGTCTATGAAAGTAGATTGCTAGAAAACTATAATCATGATGAGCACAGCCTGTAGACCACGCCCATGCCAAGCAGGTACTATATGCTCGGACCCCGGATGAGTCACACCGAAGCTAAGAAAAAAGGGGTTTGCGCCTTTTTAGCATCGTGCCTAGCCTCAATGGATGGATCCAAGGCAATATTCACGTGCGGTGCTGCCTGAGTGGCCAACAATGGAGGATCCGCTTCGAATATATCCGTCTTGCCCATGAAGCTAAGTGATCGGGGCTCGGCGCCCGCAGACATCTCGTGACAACGCGAAGGGAAAACAAAAGTGAGCATGACGAAACTTTCTTGCTTCTTAAAATGTCCAAGTTGGGATGCGCAGTGGTTCCAAAAAAGTACCGCCAACCTCGTAAAGAGTCGACCTCGTAAAGAGTAAAACAGATTCCAACAGCGATGCAGAGCTTGTCTTAAGTCGTAAAACTTTGCACTACAAGTTAGAACAGTAACCTAAAGAGAGTCAGTAAAACAACCATGACGAATATGATACAATCAGTGTCGATCATAATCACGTGACCTGGTTCATCCGCTTCTTCATTTTATCCTTACATGTGCGAAGCAGAACAAAGACACTTAGCGGCTGATAAACACTACCGAAAAGAAAAAGCGCAGGTCAACTTGCAAGCATCCTGCCAGTTTGTATTAAAAACAAACCTTCTCAGCAACGACCTCCAGCGATTAACATCATAAGACAAATATTTAAACAGACCTGAACTTAAAATAGAGCGAAAATGTGCACCACTTTTCACATACAGATTTTAAACGTTGCACTGCCTCAAAGGTGACGAAATATAAATAATTGGTGTGCTCTTGTGCAGTTTAAAGAAAGTCCTGTAATTTTTCTGACACTGGTCACGAGCTGGTTTTTTTTCGGTCATAGACCGAAATATTTTTGAAATGACCGAAAAAAATTAAGTCATTTCGGTCAGAATGTTTGAAAATATATGCCATTGAACACTGTTACAGCGAGTTTTGATGAAACTGCAAGACAAATGACCGAAATGTTTCCTTGACCAAAATGTCGCAGCAAAAAATGACCGAAATGTCCCAGTGAAAAAAAACAGGTAACGAGTCGACGAAATCACTATTCACACGCAAGACAAATGACGTATAACCTCGTGATGTTATTCAAAATCACCGTTCCCAACTTTAACTGCAAGAAAAGTGCGGGACTGAAGCATATGTTTAAGCTACATTCAGCTTAGCTCTTAGTCATGTAATGATAGTTGATCTGCCCATGCCTGATATTAAAAGTGAACTTCATGATTTTCAGTAATTGAAAACTGTTTCTGAACTTCAGAAGTTGCCACTAGCCGTTTCCAAATAATACAAATATAAGGTACATCGAATAAGCGTCTCATTACTTTAATCAAAGTGCATGTGAAGAAACAGGCACGAACAAACTCGATATGGAAGGTAAAAATATCTTATGGCTGGATTTTCCAGCAAAATATTCCTTTCACGTGTTTACTTCAACGTATCCAAAATGCGTAGACGCCAATCAGTCAGCTGACTGCCGCAACATGCAGTCGCAAATCGCAAGGAAAACCGCAAGCAATACATAACCTTAGTATGCTTTGACGGTTCAAGCAAAGGACAAAGCGGCATTCGGGTTCAATCACATCGGCGTATTACACTCGCTATCGCCTACAAGGGCCGCAGCAGGTTGCGGCAGTCTGCAATGGCCCTGCATGTTTGCCAACGAAGCTCCGATAAATGCGCTTTCGCATACCGCGCTGCACTTCCGCAGCTCGTCCAAGTGCCGATGCATGGCAGGCGAGGACGGAGCCTATTTTCTCAGGAGCTTTAATTGGAAAACAGTAATTTTGCGGCATCACGAGCATAAAACCAGGACCAGATTTGGAAATGACGACGACAGTTTGCCTCATCGCACACCCAACGCAAACAAACAGAAAGGCAAGCAGGCATGGGCTACGCATGGCGAGCCAAGCCCTTCTTGCCCGATCAGGCGCAGCTGTCCTTTGCACAAAAAAGTTGACCGCGAGTTGAACTCACCAATGGGTCGCCGGACAAGTTCTGGGAAGTGCGCGACTAAATAGGCACCGTTCCGGTTATATTTTAAGAGGCCGTGAGCGGAACGTAAACCGCACTGGTTCATCGACAGTGAACTGGATCGGACTGAAAGGGATGTTTGCTGTTCGGTCTTGAGGTCAAACCGAAGACGCAGCCCGTTGTTTCAGTGGGGACAAGCTTAACAGAGCGCGGTTCCGATGAAGGGAACTGTTTGCCTGAACTTCACTTGAACCTAACCGGCGTGCCGACTCTAGATAATAAGTGCCGAGGATCGCGTGCAAAGTGAAGAACCGAGAGGCCACTTCCACTCGGGCCTATCATTACTTTTTCTCAGAAAAGCGAGATGACTTGAAAGCTCGCGCGCAGGCGCCGTCATTTTGTTGGTCTTTCGCATTTCGTGCGAAGTTCTAACACGCTCCGCCGAGCTCAGTATGGCATGCCACCGATGCCACGCGCTGCTTGTTTTCGAACGATCCGATTCGACACGTTCATAACGCGACACACTGTGAACTTTCGTTGAACTGCTGACGTCATCCGCACGCCGCGCGGCTGAGAGATTGCAACACCGCATCCCGGTTGCGCGGAGCATGGCAACAGTTACGACCGCATCAGCACATTTTCAGGGTTGGCGCTCGCTGCAAAGCGCTCCTTGCGCCGACGACAATCTGCAAATCACGTCCTCAGCAGCGGCCAAATCGGAGGGGTTCGTTCGTATTTTCCGCTGACACCGGGATGTTAGGGCTTGTACTGAAGAATGCGCGTCTAGCGGCGATTCGTATCGGAGGAACGAGTCGTGTGCAGGGCATGGCTGTTTCATTACTGGCTTTTAAATCACGCTTGCCCTTTTTTATGTTGCACTGTCAATCAATCGCTTGAGCAACGTGAGAACGTCGCGTGAATTGAACATCAGAGGGAAAACCACACGTTTCGTGCTTCTTCACCGGAAGTGTGTGATTTGAATGCGCAACGGAAGAAAATCAAGAGATCACCACATTTTGATACGGTTGCAAAAATCTACACATTCCTGATTAAACGCAAACCAATTTCTCCATTGACTTTCCAAATCACAAACTACCAATGATTACCGAAAAGTTGCCGAATTGAAGTGATCGACCTGTCACTCCATCTCGTTAATATGGAAAAGCACACACGAAATACCGGAAAATTTCAGCGAGGTTTCAGATGCGTCTGAACCGCTGAAACTTCCTGAAACAAGGGCGCAGCAGTCAGTAAGACGAAGTCAAGAGCGGACGAAGTAGGATCCGAGCAAAAAGGTTTCGAGCCGCCAAATGCAAACGTTAATTGAAGAGCACTTGTTGCTGTCATCAGGTATGATGCACAATGTATGATGCGCCTGGTGCTGTGCGTTTCGTTCAGTGAGATGGACGACAATCTCATTAATCATCAACAAAAAACATTTGTTGACAATGCAGTAACTACTTTTCGCAAATAATGCAGCAAACAATGCTTGTGTGCGCATGCTGTTGGGATCAAGGGACATCAAAACACAAGAATGTTTGTCCTTTACATCACATATTACCGGATAGTCACCGCGATTGGATGAAGTGGAACCAGTAGCGTACGTGTCGAGCTTACAGTCAATCTACATGGGTGTAAAATACACTGTGTGGATTCCACGATAAATTGTTCTATGCTGTCCGGATTAGACTGACCCCACATGTGCACGCGAAGACCATCACCACAAAAAAATGCAATGGGCGACAAGAACACGAGTTTTCGCAACAACAGGAAGTTTACAATTACCATGAAATATAGGAAAAAAACTTTTTCTTCTTGCTCCCATGAAACACTTTAGCAAAAGTTTGATTTTAGTCAAACGTGTTATGCGTGCATGAATATCTTATTTTTCATACTTCACAACGCACAGCTTTGTGCGAGCTTATCACGATCGTTGCACGATTAAAAAAAAGCCAGACATTTCTGAGACATCGCTTCGGTAAACCAAAGATGTGAGCTCGGTTCGCTGCAAGGTGCCAGAAATCTATTCAATCAAACATCCTTCGAAGTTTAAAAACTCTCACGACCTTTGCTCACAAGCTTCCAATGCCGCCTCAACTCTGCATTCCACGTAAATAACGCGGTGCACGTCTTGCTGCAAGGTGAAAGCGAGTGCGGCGGCTCGGGAAATTTCGAGGCAAGTTTCTGGCGAGGCTGGAAAGGGTCAACGATGCGCTTTCGCCGCAATGTTCGCGAAGAGTCGTAAACAACAACAGGCGCCGCATCAAAGCACCGCAAGGCACTGAAGTCATCCACTCGACTGCACCGACGACCGGGCTCCGTCTGCAGCAAGCGCTCGCCGAATATCCACGCGCCGTCCACCGCCAGTGGCGTCACTGGACCAAGGGTCAAACGTGCATTCGTCTCGATTTTTAACATATTCTGCCTGTACGGACCACGGGACACTTAATTTTTTTCTGCGAACCGTCGGTCTGAGGTTTTTCTTGGAGCGCGGTCGAAATCGGGCCTGTGACCCGAGTGGTTAAGGTCGATCTCGGCCGCAAAAAAACGGCGCACGTTTCATGTTGGCCGTCGCTAATTTTTGGATCAGGTGACCCCTTTGAACAAGCCGATTTCGACTCAAGACCGATACGCGCGAGATGTAGAAAATCAAATTAGTCGGCGCGAGATTGCGTCGCCGCGTGTAATGTCAATTACGCAAACGATGTTCGACAAGGCGAAGCATGTTATTTCCATCTAACTTAGCAATGCGCAGACAATGCAGTCGGCCGGAGTAATTATCGAACAGTTCGGCTTTACCTCAAAGACAACACGCACCTGGCCAGGTTCAATTACAGCAAGTGACGATCATCACCGGCTTGCCGAACAAAGTCACTTTCGCCACACGAACAATTGCTCTGCATCACGTTGACGAGTGCGAGGCACGAGTCACGTTTTCAAGATGAGTCCGTCTCATAATGAAGCCTCTAATTTTCTTACCAGACCTTAGGCGATAATACGAGGTTTATGTAGCAAAGTTCAAGACACATTTCAAAGAAGAAACTTTGGTGGCTTCTGACATCACTATGAAGACTGTTTCATCAAAAAGCTGCCTCCTCTTATCGAAATAGCAAGTCTTTTCTATACGACTGAAATGACGCAAAATCAGAGGATTGGTTACTTGTTGCCATCGTTCAACGAATGGCATGTCGCAAACGACGAGGTGACCTTTTCTGACCCCCCTGTCATACCATGCCTGCAGCCTTCGCTACATATCAGACCAAACGGGCAATGAAGAATAAACCGAGGTCCAAATCAATCGACACCTTCTAGTCCGGAACGTGCCCGACCTAAACTGTTGAGGATATTGCGTTGTTTTGTCCAAATCAGCCACAGTGCGGCCAAAGTTGCGACACGTTCCACAACGAGTACCATCTTCCTGTGTTGTGTGAAAACGTGACGGACTATTTTCCTGTGTTGTGTGAAAACGTGACGGACTAACTGCGACGACAGAGAAGACACGAGATCGAAAATGTTTCTGTCACAATGGCCGTGGATGTGAGGGAACCAATCACGAGGTCAGACAGAATCTCAGGAGCCGGTCTTCGCACAAATATCGATTTGCTAGCTCAGAACACCAGCCACATAGCAACGGCTCTTATTACATCAACAAATGCACGAAGTCTTGTGCCTGAGACCGTGGTTCCATCAACTATTGCGAAAGGCGTGAAAAGGAAGGGCCGAACAGCGGGGCGAAGCTCGTGTTTTTTCTGTGCACCGAAACCAATGACATGCTCTATGCCAGGGGTGGGAAACCTGCGGCCCGCGTGAACATTTGATATAACCCGCATCAGAATTTTCGTTATCCAATTTAAAGTACAAGATCGCGTCAAAACGAAGCTCCATGTACTTAACCAGTAAGCCAGAAGCCTCTATCTCTTATGATAATATGTCATAAGAAGCCTCTATCCCTCGTAGTAGGATAAAGGTAGAATGTTAGGGTAAAATCAATTGTTATACGCGGCCCGCCAGCGATAATGCACAATTTATGCGACCCGTGATAGTAAATAGGTTCCCCACTCCTGCTCTATGTCTTTGCACAGAACAAACGATCTATTTTTTTCCTGTTAAGGTCAAAGTGTGCTTTGATAACGCACTTATGCGCAGTTACAGCTGACGTCATACCTGACGACGGGCGCCTTGTTCCTGACAGACGGAGCCGTCCTGCCGGACGACAAAGAGCTCGGGTTGTTCACAGCGGTGCTTGTCGACAGGGACTGCGTTTTCGACTTGCCCGCTCTCGGTCGACCTCTAGCGGGTTGAACATTTAGATTCACGGCGCTTTGAGAGCGCGAGGTCGTGTCCGGCCCTCGGCGTCTTCCATCTGGCGCAAAACCTGTTAAGAATGTAACTGCGACGTCAGCACACGCGTTAAAAAAACAAAAAGTAGGGTAACGGTGAGTTCTTTTCAACCCTTGCTAATGGACGGTCTACGGAATCACCGAAGGCTGGTGTATTTTTCTAGACATCCGCTTACACGCAATTTTTCCACAAAAAAACAAAACAAAACGTCGCTACTTCCAGAAAAGTGTGTTTATCTTAATCGTCAAAAACTTTTTTCATGCACAATGCTTTAAAACCAAACTTGCGCTGATCGTTTCTGACTTTTTATGTCTTGAATGCTCCGTAGGAAATTACCCTTTGGAAGAAATTAGCAGAAAAAATACCGCACCGTTAATCAAGTGTAACAAGCGTCGAAGATATTTCACAGCAAAGTTTTTTTAAGGTAACAAAGCGCTCTCCACAATGTTCGCCATGTTAGGTGTGCCAAAAAGCTCACTTGAATCACTTGACGCCAAGCGAGCGAGGCCTGAAAATAAAGAATAATAGCTCTTGGCGCAGACCACACACAATCAACGATCGAAAAACCATCAAAATTTCTCCTTTGCAGCGCCAGCGCAACTCAAACTGCTCTGGAACTTTCAAAGCCGCAACTTGACTTCTGCGTTGAGACTGTTTGCAGCGGATACTGATTGACATTCGGCAATTTTGTTGTTTGAAATATTCTGATCTATTGTAGCTACGACTGCTGTCTGGAACACCGAAAGCCTTAAGCGCGTTCGACATCTTCGTTTACAAACGTACATAGAAACCGGTGCCCGCAAAACCAGGTGATAATGCTGGACCTGAACATATCAATTGCCGAAGTGATCAAAATCCTTTCGGATAACTGTGCAAAAACCATGTGGTTTTCGTCAGCAGGTCCGCAAACCTTTCGATATAACGCAGCAGGAAAACTACGCAGCGAATCATCAGCGAATGAGCCGCCGCATCCCTCGGTGAGCATCATGTTTCACATCAATAGGCGCTCGCCACGTAACCCTTAGTACTTGCTTTAAATATTTTTGTTTCGTCTACTGTAATTGGGTGCTGCAGCAAGGAGGGGGCTGAACAAAGTCGCAGCCGTACCAAATCTTTCCCAAACAACCTTTCGGGTCAATTACAGGGAAAAGGATAACGAAGAATCAAAAAGAAAACGTCTAAACCGAGCACCAATCAAGTCAGTTATTTTTCGAACCGTACATGAATTGGGGTTCGAAAGCTTTTGGTATATCAGGCGGTCATGCTTTGCTAATAATTGCTGAGCAGGTTGCAACACAAAAGGTACTGCAAAAAGTCATGATTCATGGCTTTGACATCTTCACTGACAACGTAAAAACCTGAGTTTTGCAAATCCTTCTTAGACTCGGTCGTTGGTCTCACCAAACCAGCCAGGAGATTTCTGTTGATATGATAGCTTCCGATTAAACGCAAAGTCGGTACTTCCGGTGCCTAACTCTTTTTATCATTTTAAAACTGAAAGACAGCTTTCAAATGGCTCTGAAACATGTCACTCAAAACGCGAAGAATCCAGCAAAAAGCATTGAGGATTACGTGACGAGGCTCTGCATGCAAATGCGTGACTATCGATCACAGCACTTTTTCATCAGCACTGACTGACTTCTGCGCTTAACAGCAGCGTCAGGCGTGGTTGCTGCGTGGTATGAACAGTTCAACGCATACGCAAAAATAATTGCAACACCCACTGAACACGTAACTAATAACGTCTCACACGAAGGAGTACAGATGAGCGAATTATTACAGTTTCTTCCAAACCAAAATTAGTTGGTTCGAGTTTTTGTTTTGTATCTTGTCAAAAATCTCAGCTCAGCTTTATCACATCGTCGAAGCGGAAACCGCTTTTTGAATTGAAAACGTCAACGGCAATCCCAACAATAACTGCTGGTTCTTGCACATTCAGCAGCAAGGCTGGGTAACATTGCCTTGCAGTTGTGGCACAAGGAAAACAAACCACTGTACAAGCGCCTTTACAGCAAGGTAGCACAGGACAGAGGTCGGCAACCACCGGGCCGAGAACCGGCACCCTTCCGTGCGGAATTCGTTGACGGTTCGTGCAGAACCGACAGACCAAATTGCTCCAAAGAAATTGCAATTGTTTTTGATAAACTCGCCGTTTTTGCCTCTCTGTGGAAAAGCCACAGTTGGCCTAAAGCAGGGATCGGCAACGTTTTGCTAACGGTGGACTTAAAAGGTTTCAAATCATTCAAAGTGCCAACTTTTATGCAGGTCAAGGTCAATAGACCTTCTGTGTGAATCATAACAAAATTGATTTGATAAAACTTGGAGCTTCTGCGTGCCATTAGAAATTGCTTGGCGTGTCAAGTGTGGCACACGTGCGTGGCGTAGGTTGCCGACCCCTGTACTAGAGCAACGCGTTGCGGTTCCAAGACCGTTTGCACCGCTAGGCTAGTGCAGAAATATCAATTTCATTTTCTATAATTAAATTTTGCGGCAAAAAATACCGAAAAAAATCAGAATTTCCTCAAATTTTCTTGAAAAACACGAACGATCCGTTCTAAGTTCGTTTTCAATTTTGGAAACACTTTTGTGACGCTTGAGTAATCACGTTTCACGTACAATCACGTGATAGCTGGTCCATAAAATTATGCCAGGCTTAAACCTGCCGGTAGTGGGAAAAAGGTTGCCGACCCCTGGTATAGAACAACGAACTTGAACCTTTTGATTTCTTGCTTGAACTCGAAGTATTCCGAGAAGAACGCACATCGTCTGGATCGAAGGAACTGCTCAGTCGTTCCAGAAAAGCCGTCGCCTGCTGAGTTTCACGGTCTTCGCGTCTGCTGCGCGACATCACCAAAGACCGAGACTGATCGCCAGCGACAGAATGCGACCGGATAAAACTGGAAGCGGTCGGTTTAACCAAGTTATCTGCGAGTACCATACAAGAACCTTGTGAGTAGAGCGTAATTGATAAGACTTGAGATTAGCAATTCCAGATGAAACACTTAAGAAGCATTAAGTTCAGGATTCCTGGCTCCCAGCAACGGTTTATAACACAATATACAACTACACCCCGATTAAACAAGTTTGGGAATCGCGGAAAGCTTGGAACGGTTCGAATGCGCAGCTTTAGTCTTTGTGCTGCTATGGATAAATTACTTATCACAAGATGAGACGCGAGAAAACTTCAGTGCTTGTTCGCCTGACCTGAATTATCAACGGGAATCGAAGTGGCCCCGGACAGAGTTCCGATTCCATCTGTTTGAAAATACAAAAATAATCGCGTCTTGACCTGTCGCGCAAAAAGAAATCCAACATAAAAACTTGCCACCGTTGCGATGTTACGAACAAGAAATAAAACATCGCCATCTGTACACTGCGATGATGAACTTACCGAGAGATATAGACAAACCTCTGGATGAGGCTGGTGCAGCTGCCTTGGTTCGACTCTCAGAAGCCGAAGCATCTCTGCTGACTGCAAGTCTGAATATTAAAAAGAAACAGGATAGAAAATTGACGTACGCCGTGTCTAAGGTCTTGTCACGCCGACAGTCGCCGGTAGTTTGAACTTCTTGTTATGTGACAAAATGTAAACAAGCCCGGCCTTTAGAGTTGGTTTGTTTCGTTTCTCGACGGTGTAACGTAAGCGGGACTTCAAATTCGTAGCTCAACCCAAGAACTTACGTTCAGTAATTTATATTAGTCAGTTTTAACCTTGACGTATGCGCACAGCAGTGGAATTCCGTATCTTTCGTCTAACTACCGCTGAGTCAAGCATCGCCACAAACGAACATTGCCAAGCCCTGCTTAGATAACGCTTTACATTGTGCTGTGAACCTAAAACGAGAAGTCTAAAGGTTTGTTCGAGACATACCTCCACAAGTAACAAAAATACGAGTAGTCCAGTAAAAGCTATTTAAAGGTTTTCATGTATTTCGTCAAGATCAAAACCACACTTTTGGTGCAAGATTAACCTCAGCGCAGAGTACACCAGCACGAACACGACATTTACAGAAAAGTCCACATTTTTTCACTGCTTTAATCAATCATCACTTAAGTCAGTGCTTTCAGCGCTCTAGAAAGAATAACTTGCTTACACTGGCTTTTCATCCAGTGGATCAGCAAAAACTAGCTCGTCCCCCGAAACTTAACTCCACGCAGCATTCTACGTATTCTTAATAATAGTGCTATCGTCCGTGCAGAACTGTTAAAGACAAACCTTCCTAAGCTGAGGGAGGGCGACATGACAGCTGTTTGTTCTGCTGCGGGGTCGGCGGCGAAGTCTGGGTCGTTCGTGTCTTTGCCCGAGCCCAGAATCGCGGCGATCGCTGCCTCTGTTTGACTCTGGCTGGGCTGGAGCAGTTGAGAGTTACGCTTTGACAGCGCTGACGAAAGCTGCGCGTTCGGATCCTGCAGTTGCCAGAAAATGCGTTTCAGTGACAAGAGCGTGAGGCAAGGAACGCAAGGTGCAAAACATACAGGACACGAGCCTGTCTTCGCCCCAGGTATAAGTAGGGTTTGAAAAAAATCACAACAATCATGAACGCTTACTTTCTGAGCACTCATTAAGGAGCATACACAAACACCAAAACCTGATCATTTAAGTTCTAAAAAAATCTCAAAATTCAACCTAACAAATAATCAAAAGTGTGTAACTTGGTTTCTAGCGATCAAGGTTGTCATAACATCTCGTAAAAAGCTTACTGTTAGTTTTCGAGCTTAACCGTTGGTGACACTTATCAACATGTTCCTGAAACAATGCCTATGAAAGAGCTTCTTCTGAAGCAACAAATCCAGACATTACAAGCCCAGTCGATAGTATGTACGCGCTAAGTTGTGTGCGTAAGCGTAGGCCAACTGAGTTCTCCGTTAAGCGCAAGAAAGAGTAACGGTTACTCACCGAAAAGAAAACAAAAACTAACTATGTAACTAGCAACCACCAATACACAAATGCCCTTTTCACAATGAAATACGAAGGTACCAGCTTCGCGTATTCCTGCACTAATAGGCATCTTGTCGAAACCACTGCTCCATGTGCGTCATGCGAACATGAAACAGTGCGTGGTTTAAACATAATCAAATTTCAAAACAAGTTTCACCCACCAACCGCACGGGACCACATCATTCAATTAGCAGTGTAAGTGACTGCTATTCAATTCGAAATAAATCTTCATACACAAAAACCACTATTTTCACAGTTCTGAAATATCACTGTGCGAGTACCTTGGTCAGGTCGATAGTAATGCTGCGCGATGAGTGACTGGAACCATCCCTGCTTCGCTTTCTTTTCTTTGACGTCACGCCGTGGAGTTTGTCGGACGATGATTGTTTGGGGGAATGAGAGCCTGGCGCTGAAGTGAGGCCGCTGATGGAACCGGTTTTAAGGTTTAAAGTGAGTCCGTGAAACATGCCTGGCCTCTCGGAACCTGGTCGGGACAACGAAGGCAATAAAACCAAGATCAAAAGCATGAATTCAGCGGGCCGAGCCTCAAGTCAACCATAGCCAGTGCCGAAGTCTTTACCGTAGTAGAAACGTGCGCAGAAGTATCCAGCCCAGGGTCTCGAATTCAACTTGCTCCGAGGGCATAAAGGTTTGAAGTAACCAGAGGGCCGCATTAAGACGCTGACGCAACAATGGCGGTACCTGAACCTTACTAGAAACAGCTTTTACATCTTATTTCCTGCGAAAGATATCATGAGTCATAGGCAAATCATTTCTAGCGGTCTCTACGTTCGTTTATAAGGAACTTGCTCACTCGCTAGTGAATAAACTGAATAACGTAAATGTTATTATTTGAAAATTTCCAAAGCATCGCGGGCCGCACAAAACGCCCTCGCGGGCTACATGCGGTCGGCGGGCCGCGTGTTTAAGACCCCTGATCAAGCCTTACACACACACCTACAAAGCATTCTATTCTTGTGGAGCACGTAACAACTCCACCAATGAAGCATGTTCTCCACAACCTTTTTCGCGAAGGTTCATCAGTGCCATCGTGAAACCGTGGCACATATCTTATGCATGATCTAAAAAATGTTGCTCAAATGTCATATCGCTTGCAGCAGAGTAGGATCAATAGCAGGGTATAATCTACTGAAAAACGAACTTAGTCACCATTAATACAAGACGTGGAAGATGTTGGGATTAATGTGCTTAGCTTGTTCGCCGAAGGAAAAAAGGTGTTAAGCCAGTAACATTAAAAAAAAGAGCGCACTCATTTCGTTACCTTCCTCCTTCACTTGCTTGTCGTTTGAAAATAAGTGTTCGAATTTCTGCGAAGAGTAAGAGCGGTGCAGCGAAGACACCGATGGCGATGATGATCTTTGGCGCTTCTCTGCAACAAAATATATCAACTCTGGTGAGATAATCCATCTTCATTCCATGAAGAATCGAAACACTTCGTGCGAAGTCAAAAAGCGCACAACTTCACATCGGCACAGTGAAGTTAAAGAAACAACATGAGAAAAATGGCTGTCACGAATTACAGTGTTGGTGCGGTATAAAACCACGGTTCAACTCTTTGGCAAGGTGTGGTAAAAGCTCCAAAAAGCGAGTTCTGACGGTGGAGCCGGTCGTGTTTGTTGCAGAGATGACACCTGGCAGAAAGCTTTAGTTCTGTTAAGGTTTGCATTAAGCTATATAGCGACAGATGGTGCGGTCTGCATGCCTGCACATTGGCACAGTAAGCCACATGCGGGTTTGATGTTCTATTCTTCACATTTTCAGCCCTAGGTTATAATCACGCGCGCGAGGAATGAATGGAAATCAAGTCGCAAGGCAACAAGAAAAGCGCCCATCGTGTGCTGGTGGTAATGCATGTTTTCCAACAGCAAGAACATCAACTCAAACGTGCCGTATGTTGTTAATCGCTTTGAGCTGTTTTCCAGAAATGACCAGTAATTACATTCCTAACCAAGTTCTAACTCGTGGCTATATGAAAAACATTTTGCCCAACGATCAATTTCGATAAACATGTTGTCCTTGGGTAAAAAGATTATTTCAAACACTGCCATTAGATCTTCAGCTACGCAAATCTTCACACTAAAAAGATATTTCTCGTACTTTAAGTGTCCGTTGCCAATCTTCCACGAGTTTTTTTCGGCCAAACGCTTCAGAAGTTTTGTAAAATACCTAAACGTTGGTGGAAAGAGTTGCGTGGAAACATGCGATGCACTTTCGAAAAAGCATTTTGTATCCCTCAGCGAAAACCACCCAGACGGTTTGCTCTGCTTGAAGCCAAGCTCACTTATTTTAACAGAGAACTTACTGTCCAAAGAATTAAGTCCAGAAGAATAGCTGTTTGGACGCTTTCCCAGCATTGAAGATGTCTGTGAAAAGAAGCGAAAGACTTGATGCAACGGGCTGCACAACAACATTAAAAGAAAGGTTGAAGATGCCGTATGGGTGCTGGGTGGTACTATGCCACTGTGTAGGTACTACGTAACAAGTTAAGATTCTCCATGCAAAATGAAACATGGTTCTGATAAAGTTGATGACGCACGGGTGTCACTGGGCGAGGTATCATATAGTCGTTGAGGCAGTTCACTAAACTAGCAATGTAGTGCATCCTGGTATAGACTTAAAATTTGAAAGCTTATTGGCGGCATCACAACCGAGCTTTTTAAAAATATGTTTCAAAAATATAGTTGAAGGAGTTGGTGTAGCTTGCTTCGACAAGCCACAGCTACCCTGGATCACATTTTTGCAAGCTAGGTCCACATTATCTTTTTATTTTTAGTATGGAATTTTCGACATAAACGGATGTTAATCGAAAACTCGCAATAATTTTTACGATTTCGTTAATTCGTCGCTAAGAAAGTACAACAGTGTCTGTGCCGCATTTATTACATTTAACCATTATTGCACTTTTTTACGCTTTGGTTGTCATCGAAAACGGACACAATCTGCACGTTTTCGCGTATTTGATTTGCTAGATAGCAGTGTTCAGGTCGAAGAAAACTAGAAATTCTGCGCCACATCAATCGATTGATGGTTATTGCTGTCTTATTGGCATAAACAAAAATGCAAATCGCGTGATCACGCTATGCAACACAACTTAGTTAAAAATGCATTTGGTAATAGTAAAGCAAGACAATGTCGACGGTGACACAAGCCTACGTTATTCTGCATTTTAGCCTTCACAGGTCACGAACAAACTTATAAGTTTAATTTTACATGTCAATATTCTTGGCAAACCTTGCAGATAGTATTTCCGGTATACTGCATCGCACTTTCATTGAAAAAACAATGCTTTCGGTTTCGTCTTCATTTAAGCTCTTAATGATGTTGCAACTTACTGTACAGTTTATCATCTTGCGCAAAACAGCACTTTGGGAACGAACTCACAAGCAACTCACTGGCAAACGGCTGTAGTCCAAATGAAAGAAAGCTCTTAACACGAAAAATCGCCATCAGCTTCTAAATTCAAGACAGTCGTTGGCGTCAGCTTTGGAATTTAGTCTAAGAAGTCTGCCAGACGAACTCACGAAAGTGATCCGCAACACAAACTGAGTACCAAACACGGAAAAAAGCTGTTCGTTGGCATGTTTTGCACGAATAGGTTTCGCAGCTCTTCTTCAGTATCCCTTTTGCATTCGGTCAACCAATCACTCGCATTTGCCCAAGCAACGAATCACAAGCAGAAGGATGGAACATCCTCTCAAATAGCTAAACGATGAGAAACGAACGCCATCAGCCACATTTTGATGTTTTCAAAACTACTACCCGGGCGGGTACCTACTCTCTGTTGTTTACTGTGAAACTTTATAACTACGGTACTGTTTTTGTTAAACAAGCGATTTATCCCTGTAAGCGACTCACGACTACGATAAATGAAGTCCTACATGAACACATGAACAGGTCTACCAAGACCTATGGGCCATTGTTAGGACCCTGCGTATAAATGCAAAAGAAAGTGCATATTTTCCCAGAACTAGTCGCAGGTCAATGTCACTTTCATAAATGTCACTTACAAGCACGCACGAGCTTTAACCTCTGCTGAAAATCTGACAGATATATAGGGTGACCCAAAAAGATGCGTACCCATATTTTGTTCGATAAAAAACCCATTTTTTAACGAATGTCTTTTCTGTTGCAGGACGTGATAGG
>JGI24021J15306_10002952_pt1 | contig 18882 bp, 6 predicted proteins | sample Ectturendosymbi1_FD_15306 | JGI IMG/M metagenome (IMG submission 15306)
TTTGAACCCGAAACCCCAGCAGGTCATCCAAAGTATCAAAAGACTTGGATTGTAGCCTAGTTTCCAGTAAAAACTTCAATGAAATACTACCATCTAACGGTTGGCGCCCAGGGCCAGGTGAAGTGGGCCAAGGTGGTCTAAAAGTCTTCCACTTATGACGTCACTCACAAAAAACCCACAACCCCAAGCAAAAAATTTTTTTTCGAGTGCAGACTAGAAGACTTGCCGCGTCTTTTAACACTTCGACCAGGTCTGTAACCCGTACAGGAGTGGAGATATTTCCGCGCAAAGCCACGTGCGTTTCGGCGCTTTTTTCCGAAAATCCTTAAGAAGCGGCCGGATGCCAAAGTGTTAATAACATTAAAAACTGCAGCAGTACAGACACAGTCATGTCATTGCTAAGATGGTAAAAAACTTGAATTGGTTAGGGTTATTAAATGTTGAGGAGTTGGAGTTGTGGTAACAAAAAAGATGGGTCAGAGTTGAAGGTTTTTGGTATTGAGTCCACAGCCTCACCCTCATAACACTTTTAACTGGGAGGTGCAAAGTGGGTAAAATGAAGGTTCTTTCTTTATGTCATTGTGACAATTACTACCCTTACACTTAACAAAAATTAAGTGGTCTTTGGTATGTATCTTTGAATTTGCCAGGTCATGAGTTTATTTAATTCTGGTCTTGGTCAGATTTTGGCAGAAAATATGGTTGAACTAAAAAAGTATATAAACACCTAATCCTAAGCTCAAAAATCCTTTTTTACAGTGTACATCTCAAGCACCTTTATGGCAATGTAAAAGAAACCATTCAATTACCTATCTCTGAATTTTATTCTGATCCATGCTTTATAGGCTTGTGGCTAAGATATGGAAGAAAAAGCAAAGTATGTACATTAAAGCAAATAGTAGGTACTTTTGCAGTGTCAAATATCTTAACAGCCAAGAAAACATTAATCCAAACTAATCAAACCTTTCTTTCTACCACATAAAAAGATGCTAATTTTATGTTAAATTTTTTTCACCTTCAATGTTTACAAAGTTTCTTACAGTTTTCTGACTTTGAACATTCAAAACATAGTTTGTTTGCAATAAACTTTGAGATCTCTATGGCAAATTGGTGTGCCTAACAAATTTGTAAGATACTGTATTTATATATTGATTGTTAGCCACCCAGAATCATAAGCTGCAAAAAATGGTGTTAAGAAATTAATAAGCCGCCCTTGAACATAGATTACCTAAACGTCAGAGATACTTTTTACGTACTAGCACATTTCATGTTTAATTGGCAAATGGCAACTCTGGTGATGATATTTACACCACTACAACTGTCTTCTGTTCATCACAATCCTTCCTGTAACAGATGTGCACGTGATGCTGAACAGAATAGAATGCGAAGAGAGTTTGGTCGGAAAAAATTTAGGCAAGGAAAGATAAAGTGTCATCTATACCTTTCTATATGGTAAAGCAATAAAAAATGTGAACAACTCTTGATAGTACTCTGCCCTTGATTATAAGCTGCATAAAATGATGAAAAAAAACTTTATAAGCTGCGGCTTACAATTGAACAAATACAGTAGGTGTGTATTATCACACACTCCAATAATCAACAAAATTCTTGCAGAAATTTTATGAAACATGCAAAATACATACATATTTTACTGGAGCTGAACCATACCTAACAACCCATGCCAAATGAGCATAAGATGTGCATGCTAAATTTGGACATGTATAAGTTGAGAAAAAACATTAACATAATAAACTGTGGACACAGCCCATTATTACACAAGTCAATGTTTAGCCGATTATTACACAAATCAACATATCAACTTTTACAATGAATGTATATACTTCACAAAAGTTAATAAGCAATCAAAATTAACAAGCACATATTGATGCAGTATAAGTGTTTTGTGAATAGGTGCCCACAAGCAAACCATGAAAACAAAGACATTCTTACATCTTCCTTAATCTTTTCAGCAGAACGTTTTGTTTCATACCGAATACTGACACTTGCAGTGCTTTCCATTTTTCATCAAGAGTCTTTTATCACATATATAAATCCAAAACAGATTTCTACAGAGAGCACATCAAACCCTTATTCTACATGTCACAACCTATAAATACATTAATGAAAAGCAGAAATAAGCAGTCATAGCCAGCACAATAGCTAACTTTGATGTGACTTACTATCATTCTTAATGCTATGAAAACGGACTGAAGCAAGCTGTAAACAATGAGCAGTATTATCACATTTCAGCAACACAAAAGCACTGAAGCTAAAGATGATATTCATGTAACAGAAATAAGTTAGATCATGGCCTTCACACCACAATAAAACGATCATATTTACAGTTCCCCTATGTTGAAAAGGTCCTGTAAAGTGAAAAGCATTACCCTTTTACCTTCCCAAAATAGTAACCTAGTAAAAAGCAGTGACCCATATTGACTCTGCAGCAAACGAAAATCAAAGATAATGGGATATGTAAATGTCAATCTATGAAATTTTTTAAAAAATTGGGCTATGACGTTCTTACTCAAACATACAAAAGGTTATGGTAGTTGATAAAAACATGGTCAGAACCAATCTATTCTGCTCACTAGAGCCCTGAAATGATTCTTGAGCATGCTCTTGAGTCATAGTGACTCACAAATGCAGTAAGGTTGCCCATCATTAGCATCAGCTAAAAATTAGACATTTTGGCAGATCAACCAAAAGGATTTTTTTGGTTCAAAACCTGAAGCTTTTGCCACATTACACTTTGTTACATTCCATCTAGCTCCTTTTTCAGTAGTTACATATTTGCGACACAAATTCTTATTCACAAATGTTTACATAATAAAAAAACAAAGATTTACCTGCTTCAAACAATGTTTCATTAAAAACATTTCATAACAATAGTAAAATTTATTTGCACCACAACTTGTCTTATATACAAATTCAATGGATGCAAACAATCCTTCACATAAATATTTAAGAATAGCTTACCAGAAGTAACAGTTGCACAAAATTCACTAAAAAAGGATTTGGCTATAAATTTTTAAAGGCTGGTTAACTTTCTTAATGATCTTGATTAGAGTAAAAATCTAATGAAAAATACAAAAGTAAAATAAAAAAAGTTACTAGCAAATCTTACAATACTTTACAGTTTTGCAGTTAATACATAGGAACAGAAAACAATCTACTGCACAAATTTTAATGTTTACTTTTTCTTAACACTTTGAGAGCCGGTCTGCGAATATATTAGTACCTAGATTTCAGTCTAAAACCAGCAATTTTTGGTTGCCTTACCAATGCCATAGCTCCTCCGCCGATTGCGCTAGAGAGCTGTTCAAGGGCTAAAACAGGTCGGCAAGTCTTCTGCACTTGAAAAAATTTTTTGGTTGGGAGTTGCGGATTTTTTGTGAGTGACGTCATAAGTGAAGTAGTTTTGGGGTCATTTTGGCTCATGTTACCTGGCCTATGGCCCAACTGTTAGGCCAAAGTATTTCGCCGAAGTTTTCATTGGAAACTAGGCTCGAGTCTGAGTCTTCGATCAACTTTCTAGCATTTCTGGGTCAAAAGTTATGATTTAAAATAAACAAATTAATTAATTATCTAATTAGTTAACTAGTCAATTATTTTTATTACTTTAGATCATAACTTTCGAACCCGAAACCACAGCAGGTCATCCAAAATATCAAAAGACTTGGAATGTAGCCTAGTTTCCAATAAAAACTTCAACGAAATACTACCATCTAATGGTTTGGGTCCAGGGCCAGGTGAAGTGGGCCAAGGTNGCCTAATAGTCTTCCACTTATGATGTCACTCGCAAAAAATCCATACTCCCCAAGAAAAAATTTTTTTTTCNAGTGCAGACTAGAAGACTTGCCACGCTTTATAGCCTTTGAACAGCTCTCTACCACTTTAGGTGCCCAAGTTACGTGTGCAAAGCCACGTGCGATCCAATTGTTTTGGTGCGAGAATTCTCTATAAAGCGGCCGGACGCAAAAGTGTTAAGCTATTTACAACAATGTCACAGCAAAAATGTTTGTATGTACAGGTGATTAACATATATCAAAAATGCAAATACTGTCTAACATTGACCATGGTCCTCAATACAAAGATTTTGATGTGATAATAATGGTAATCAGGAATATGCGTAAGTAATATACATGTCTGCTTCTCACTGAACAGGTGATTAGTTTTTAGCAAAACACTAGTTGTATACAATTCTGTCCCAAAAAGGGAGCTATTGTTGACAAAAAAGCATTTTCTGATTATGAATGGACTGTGATATGCAAGTAAAAATGCTTTTCAGAATGTATCATGTATAATGGAGATAGACCGATATATTGGCCAATATTTGGGTTTTACTGATATGTCGGTATTGGCCAAAATGTCCTATTTTATCGGCCTCAGTAGGTATTGACAAAACGCTATTATATTCCTCATGCATGCAGACAACTTGCGCAAGAAAGCACAACAAACCAAGTCAAGACAATTACCTTGCAGCAACGCTAGCACATGCATTTTCATAAACAAGCAGACAAGATGAAACATGGAGCATGCGTTGGTCGTTACAGCCAAAACAAAAACATCATCATTAATCAGATTAGTTAAAAATCATAGCAGAATACTGAAATTGCTGCATTTGAAAAATTTTAGCTCATAAATCCTGATTTTTGATGTTTTTGCAAAAAAACGTAAGGCACAGACTGCAGTATATTTTTGATGACAAAACATGAAACAAGATATAAGAATTTTGGAAATATCGGTTATAGGTCCATGACTGGCCAATATATCGGTAACGTCCCCAAAAAAAGCCATATCGGTCAATCTCTAATGTATAACATCTTCAGGAAATGGATACAACCTTGTTTCTAGCTATACAACCTTCAGTGATTAATACGAAACAGTTTCAAGCTGATTGTTACGCATGAGACATATATGCTTAGGTTTTCAGCTTCTTCTTACACTCAGTTGACATCAGTTTCACTCTGAATATATTCTAGTTTCTTGTTGTTTTATGATTAGCAACATCACTGCTGCAAATAGCTTAAAAATAGTACGGTTCAGACAAAAGAACAGTCTAGTGTCAGCCTAGAAAGCATAGCATATGCACAACTTAGATATGCATTATGGCAAGAAGGTGTTCACGTCATGCAACAAAAATTCCTAGCAGCAGTGATAGATGGATGCTCTTTAAGCCAAATTTGCTACATTTTGCTAAATGCAAAAGAGTATAACAACCAGTAAAACATTTGTTATTACAGCTAACATTATTGTCATTGTCCTGATGTTTTCACACCATATCATTCAAATAAGTCAGCAAACACAGGCAGTTGAAGCAATGTGTAGTAAGAACTTGTGAAAAAATCAAGGTAAGTGCATGGCACCTGCACAGTCTCTGCATTTCCAACAGCAAAATGCTTTGCAGAGCTTTAATATTTTCATTATATATCATGTGGTTTGCCCAGAAAAATAGGCACATGGTAGTGGCCAACTGTAGCAATCACAGCTTGCCACAATCACGACAAATATGTCGCAGATCCATCAGACATGACTGCTGCCAGATAAGAACTGTTGATCTATATAACATTGTAATTATGGCAACCTCAACGAATAATGTAGATCTGATAAAATATAGACAGGAAAACGTTGTCAGAAAAGTAGTGTGGTCATGCAAAAATGAATTCAGCAAATGACTCTTCACTTCCAATAAATCTGACATGACTAAAATCGAGGTCTATCTTCACATTTGATATCAACAAAACTTCTACTACAGCGCATTAACTTTGCAGTAAACCACTGTGTACTATACAACATGCTGTTTTAGCTGGTCAAAATTGTCATGAAATTCCGGATTTGCACCCTAAAACAGCTTAACAGATCACCAACTTACAGATTTGACTTGGTAAACAAAATGTCCTGAAAAGCACCTAATGTAATTTGGCATAAGAACATTGCATGCCAATTGCCTACAATAAACCATGGCAGATGCATATACAGATTTTTTTCAAACATTGTTATGGCATCACACAGCAAAAATGCATCTTGTGATTGCCATACTCTGGCAAGTATCATTACATTTCACCCACTTAGTCACTCTGAACATCTGTCAGTTTAATGTTAATTTTGTGCTTGATAGCATTAAGGCTTAAAAAAGGCAGTGTCTAGCCCAGTGGTGCTTAACCTGGGAGGGAGTATCCCCCATGGGGCATCAAAAAATTTTCAGAGGGGTGCAAGCCCCTTTGTGTTCTGCAACATGGGAAGTTTTTGAACAAGAGTTTTGTCCAAGTTGCTTGTTTAAAGTCAGGGGGGGGCTTGAAACAAAGGACAATTGCTTAAGGGAGGCATGGCAGAGAAAAAGTTAAGAATCACTGGTCTAGTCAAAGTGAAGTACAAATTTAAGTTTATTTTGAAAATTCCTGTTCACATCATTTGATCACATGCAATGTTCAATATTGTTGTTTTTCTTGTCAAGCCTATAGCAAGTTATGGAGTGCCTGCTTTGATTGATTTTCAAACTATGGCCACAAAGTCATTTTCAATAAATATAATCTCATGAAATGCAGCCATTGTGTCATGTTTTTTCAAGATTAAAAAAATGACTTCTGCTAGTAACTGATAAGTTTTCACAAAACTTACAGACAGTGGACCATAAATCGTTTTAAGCAAACATATGGACCATTGACTTACAAATTTGAAAACCACTGAGTTAGACCAATGCAGGAGTGACAATCCTTGTGACAAATGCAACAGGTGTATTCAGCCTGTTGATTTAACTGACACATGTGTTTTGCAGGGTCATTTTTCCTTAGCTTGAAACTTAATGTCACCTTCATCCAACGTAATGCAAAGGATTGACTATGAGTAGGTTCATCCAGGTACATCTTGCTATTTACATTGACGAGAATGCTAGCTACTTTCATGTCTCTTTCAGTGCTACTTTAAATGCGAGGCAGGGATATCATCAGGTCTTCATACATAAGTATTTTGATCACACAAGCTTCGTACACAACTGCTTTGGCCTGAATGGATTGTTTGAGGTTTTTAATTGTGACTCCATATTATGCCTACTTACTTCCTAGGTTGATTTCAGCATCAAAGGACATACTGCAAAAGATTGATCTGAGATTTGTAAACTGCATCTAGCTTGTGAATCTTCTAGAAAGCATAGACTCCTTTTTGGCCAATCAGTTGTTTTTTAAGACTGATTGATGATCAGTCTGAACTTTTGCAACCAAGTCAAAATTAAGATGGAACCAAAGCTACCCTACTTGGAAAGCACAAGTGTAGTGCCATCAGCAATAAGTTACCTAATAAACACTTTGTCTATGCTCATATTTAAAGACAGGCTACAGAGGTTGAAAAGGTCTCCATCTGCTCAGGTGTGTTCAGACTATCAAAATTTTAAGATTTGAACCCTACCCCTCCTTAGAATAGAATTCTTTGGTCAAGTCTATAAAAACAATGTGCAACACTCTGTTCTTTGCAGTTGTCTTAAAGCTGCTCCAGTGAGAATAGTATGTCCATTATAGATGTTCTTGTCCAGAAATTGGACTAATATTCTGGATATATACATTCAGACAATTGTAGGATATGCTTGAAGATTACTGGTGCAAACGGCAACCTGCAAATATACATGAACTTGCAGACTCCTGTATCACCTTGGTTTTATCAAATATTGCCATTGAAACATTATCAAAGCCCAGCATTTCTCATTTCACTAGTAGTGCAAAGGATGTAACCAGCAGGTTTTGCATTTCTGAATCTAAGAGAATTTATCTTTACTCTGGTGATTTACTGCTTGTCAGCTTATCTACAACAGTCCTGAGGTCATCCATTTTTGGATCTGCATCTAATTTTTCAATTTATGAAATGAATCAATAACAGTAAGCATAGCTGTGGTCAGAATTATCAGATGTATAATGTTCAGTGTTGCTCAAACCAACATTTCATTTGCTTGCTTTTGTCTGCACTCAGTGGAACACTTGTGAATACGAGTGCTTTCTTCCCATGCATCAAGCCCAAGGTTTTCTCAATTCCATCATACATCTTCCTGGTCATATCAGTTCTAGCTGCAGTTAAGATATTTTCACTGAGTTAGAGCCAGTAGTCATTTGCCCAACTGCTAACAGTATGACATATTCTGGTGTCTTACTTTACGGCCATCTTGATATTCAGATAAAATAGTTGCAGTCTCTGAAAATGTCTTTGTAGTCAGCAAGGTCAAATTGAAAAAAAAAAACTCTCCATGTGCTGCTCTGACGCTGAGTATTTTGGCCAGCCATGTCCAACCTGCGACCCTCGGGTTGCATGTGGCCCAGTTTAGGTTTTCTTTGCAGTAAAATATCCTATGTACTGACAACCTTTCCTTATTTTGTTAATGTTGAATTTAACCTTTTTGATGCAAATGGTCTTCAGTGTCACCTGATTTANGTCTGTTACCATTGCAGTATGAATTCAAATGCATTCAGTACATTAGCTNAAGTTAAATTTAGTTCCCTAAGATCAAGGTAAGCTATTCAATGTGCGGCCCTCATTAATATGTCATTCAATGTGCAGCCCTGGGTAACACAGTGAAGTTAGTAAAAATATTTGACTAATTAGCTAATTAATTTCTTTATTTTAGATCATAACTTTTGAACCACAAACACTAGAAAGTCGATCAAAGGCTCAAATGACGCAGACTCGAGCCTAGTTTCCAATGAAAACTTCAGCAAAACTTTTTGGCCTAGCGGTTGGGTAGGCCAGGCAACATGAGCCAAAATGACCCCAAAACTACTTCACTTATGACGTCACTCACAAAAAATCCACACCACCAAACCAAAAAATTTTCTTTTAATGCAGACTAGAAGACTGGTCGATCTGTTTGACCCTTTGAACAGCTCTCTAGCGCAATCGGCGGAGGAGCTATGGCGTTGGTAAGGCAACCGAAAACTGCTACTTTTTAGGCCGAAATTGAAGTATGAATATATCATACGCCGGCTCTCAAAGTGCTAATGACTCTAGATTAAAAGTATTTTGTAGTACTAACACCTTTTGTATTTGGCCAACAAAGCCAGAACCAATTGCTTTCTTGCACTGAGAAAACATCATATGGTGAAATGCAAAAACACTTAGAAATATCATACTTGTATGGCAAAATGCCCATTTTCTGCAATTAGTGTGAAACTTTGATCTTTCTCTATGAAAGACTTGTTCAGAAATGACTGGGTATTTACTCCTTGTTCTTTTCCAAAAATCACAAAACAAACTCTGTTTTGAATGTTCCAGTACCAAATTTTGGTTATTTAAAAATTCCTGCACACGCATCCCAGGTAGGGCAGGTGTGTGGCCTCTTAAAATTTAAATTGTGTCTGGTTTGCAGATCAAACTTTTCTGAATGAAATTCCAAGGTGTTTCTGAAACTATGTATGTATGAAGCTTTTAACTTGAGCTTACAACTGCTTGGTGTGCTCTCAAACTAGTCAGCCTAGCCCATAGACCAGACCTAGTGTTCTCGACACAGGTGTGCCCTCATCGTGTCGGAGTTAATTCAACAAGGCTGTACGTTACAGCAATCATGGCATAACAACGCAAACTTGTTGTGCTTAGTTAATTATTATTAGCATTATTTGAGAGCTCAGGCAGACATCCTGGTAGGCCGGGGGTTTAAACACACGGCCCACATGTGGCCTGTGATGGCATTTTGTGCCGCCCACAATGGTTTTTAGGAATTTTCAAATAATCAACATTTACGTTATTTGTTTATTCACCAGTGTTTAAAAGTGCTCGGTTAGCAAGTGAACAAGTTCCTTTCAAACGAATATAGAGATGGCTATGAATGACTTTCCTATAACTTATGATACCTTTCGCAGGAAATATGATAAAAAATCTGTTACTAGTAAGGTTCTGGTACCCCCATTGTTGCATCAGTGTTATAATGCGATCCTCTGGCTGTCATACCCTCAGGTTACCTCATAGGTCCTCATTTGGCTCTCAAAGCAAATTGAGTTTGAGACAGCTGTAGTAGGCTAAATAAAGACAGCATGAAACACAGTAGGCTATTTCCTATGACAATGCATTAGAATGAGATTCACTACAGGTCTACTTTGAATTTTCCTGTAAAGTTTTCAAAAAGTTTAACACCTGATTTGTCAAGCCATTTTGTGGCTCATAGTTGAAGCCTTGGGTTAAACCTACCTAGCCTAAGATACTTTTGCGTACTAGCACGTTGCATGTTTTTGGCAATCCTGGTAATGATACTTCACCACTACAACTTATTTCTGCTCAAAGTCCCTCCAGATGTGCACGTGATGCTGAATAGAAGAGAATGCGAAAACCGAGTTTGGTCTGCAAAACGTAGCCAAGGAAAAGCTGGGCATACCTAGACCTTTTGAATAAAATAAAGAAAAACAATGTAAGCTGCTCTTAATTGTCAGCCACACGAAATGAAAAAACACTTCAGAAAAAAACTTTATAAGCTGTAGTTTACAATCGAGTCAATACGGTAATCAAAATTTTTGAAGTGCTTGTTGTAGTGGAGTAACTGACAGGAGGGAAAAGGGGCGATTTTACTGTCCTGGCCAGCTAAATGCAAAAACACCACTTACCTATCTTTCAGCGTTAGTTCCTTTCAGAAGGTTTTTAGTGGGGTGTCGCCTTTTTGCATTTTTCTGAATATTTTATATTGATTTGGGGTTTTAGTAACCATCCACACCTGGATTCACCAAGATTTCTCAAGTTTTTTCTAAGTGTTGATCAGTAGGTCTCTTACAAAGGCCAGTGGGCCTCTTTCAGCTAAGTCTCTCCTTTACCCCAAACCTCTAGTTATGCCACTGGTTTGTTGACTGCTGGAATATCTCAGTAAACAACTTACGTTTTTTTCTTTTTCCGGTGTTGAACGTTACAGATTAGTAATTTTGTTCATTGCAATGATTCATATCGTTTGTCGTCTGAAAATGTACTTGCTGTACTTATTCGAGTAAGTTGCATTTTTTAATACTAAACATTCCCCCAAGAAGTCAGGTGCGACTTATACACGAGGTGCAACATGCGCATGTATGCTGCTACTGCGCTCGTGTTATCCAGATAGTGCTTTGCATCTTCATATGTGTGCGTGCATGCACATGTATGCTGCTACTGTGCGCGTGTTATCTAGATGGCGCTTTGCACCTTCAGTGAACGCAGTGACTTTGATGGTTTTTAAGTTTTTGTTACGTGATATTGATGAACAAATGTTGTTTAAAAAATTTTGTACCATTTCATCAGGTCAAATATGGAGGTGCAACATATGCACGCATGGGACTTATACTCAAATAAACAGGTACATCAAACCATGCAAATGGGTTTTGTTTTCATTCTGAAGATGTTAAGACAAATGTAATCGCAATTATAATCATGATTACATTGTGATTGTTTATTCGTAATCAAGCAGGTGGCAAGTAATGGTAATTGATTCCATTTGTTATGTGATCATCCAGTGTCTGCTCTCTACACCTGATAACTTCCTTTTTGAGCATGTTTTCAGCAACAAAAGTTGTGATAAATTTTTGAATATTTTTTTTTCCAAGACAGCCAGTTTGTTGAAAAGCTCATTCTTAACACTTTCACATCCGGTGAAGTTTTGAAGTTTTAGCGCCAAAAAAAACATACCACACATGGCTGTGTGTGAGCATAACTCTGGCACTGAAAGCAGTAGAGAGCTGTTCAAAGGCTCAAGAAACTCAGCAAGTCTTGTATAGTTTGCAATTAAAAAAGTTGTTTTGGTTGGGTGTTGTGGATTTTTTGAGTGACGTCAGAAGTGGAGGGCTTTTAGGCCACCTTGGCCCACTTCACCTGGCCCTAGGTGCAAACTGCTAGATGGTAGTATTTCACTGAAGTTTTTGTTAGAAACTAGGACTGAGTCTTTTGATACAATCTGAGTCTTTTGATACTTTGGATGACCTGCTGNGGTTTCGGGTTCCAAAGTTAATGATCAGAAACAGTGCTGCCTAACCAGTCGATCGCAGTCTACTGGTAGACCACGAACTGTTCCCAAGTCGACCGCGAGGGCTGTAGGAAAAGATGAAAAATTGTTTTCTACTGTGGCTTCTAATGGATCATCTATGATAATGATTGTAAAGATTTCCTTTCTGAGTCAATGTGGCCCATTAACTGGCATTATGGCATTTCAATAACCTGTAACAACGCATGCCTCCTACAGTTTCTGGCCATGTATCGTGATAAAGTCATCTGCTGATTACTGAGAATAAGGAAAGCTGTGAGTTTAGTATTATGCCATGTGTTACGTCAGTGAGCACGAGGACCATCACATTTTAGAACAGCATGTGTGCATGCGAGCACATGTCATCAAATACTTTGGCCTAGCAGTTGGGCCCTACGCCAGGCAACATGAGCCAAAATGGCCCAAAAACTACTTTACTTTTGACGTCACTCACAAAAAATCTGCACCACTCAACCAAAAGATTTTTTTCGAGTGCCCACTAGAAGACTTGCCGAATCTTTTGAGGGTTTGAACAGCTCTATGGCGCAATCAGTGGAGGAGCTATGGCATTGGTAAGGCAACCAAAAACTGCTGGTTTTAGGCTGAAATCCAGGTATGATATTGGAGACTGGCTCTAAGAGAAAAACTTAAGATTTTTTCATCCACAGCTTTTTTTCCCCAATTCTTTCCTTGAACAAATTTATTCCCAATAATAAAAAATTCATCCCTTATTGAGCCAAGTAGCACCCATATGAGAACCACTGTCCTAGGCAATGTCTATTTTGCTGCCAGCAGCAAACCACTGCTAGAGCTATTTTGTCATTAGCTGAACCCGATTGGTTAAATTGGTCATGTGACAAGGATGATACGCTTGGATAAGCATACCGTCCTTGTCATGTGACCTAAAACCCTGACCCTAAAGAAATGTCTAAGTACAGCCAGCAACAGCTATGCAAGGTTAACTGCTACATAGCCCTCACCAACATGATTTAGCAAATGGTTGATTGAAAAGGCAGGTTTAGAATTACTTTATATAATAGTAGGGTGAACATAATTTGTAGAACGGTCTTGGCAGTGATGTCTGCACTACACTAAAGGTTTGTGGCAGGCTTTTGTTGCAGTGCTCGGGTTACAATTTCAGGTTTAGGATTTTAGGTTTAAGACCCATCTACACTGATGATGCACCAGGAGTTGTCAGGCGCCACTTTTTTGTTTTATTGTTTCCAGGAGTAGTCTTGCCAAGTTGTGCATGGCACATAATTTCCTGACACAACAAAACAAAGAATTACACCCGGCAACTCCTAGCTCATTCTCAGTGTAAATAAGGCTTTAGACTTTTAACTTTAGAGATTTGTTTAGGGTTTTTGCTTAATGTGTTTCAGCTTTAAGGTTTAGCACTTTCAGGTTTAGGGTTTTTAGGTTTAGAGTTTTAGGTTTAGAGTTTTAGGTTTAGGGTTTACAGGTTTGAAGTTTATTAGGTTTTACATATATACAGTTTTAGAGGTTTAGTGTTTTGTAGGTTATTCAGCATTCTTTGTTCAATTGAACTGTGCTAATATAGCTCCCAGTTATTACATTTTGTTCAATGTTCATTTGAATTGATTTCATTGCTTTTTCAAAAAAATTTGCCTGTCTATAGCAACCAATTTTAAATGCATTAAAACTATGATATCCCGAGCCTTAATCAAACGTAATGTTCAACTATGCCCTGAATCATGTGACCATGAATCACTAGCATATTAACCACTCAGCTAAGTTTACGTAGCCATATTCTGAGACAAGATACTATTGATTTCAATTTAACTTTGAACACTTTTGGTTGTGTATCTACTGCCAGTAAGTAATTTCCACTGCAGTGGTGTAGCCAGCCCAAAAATTTTAACTACAGTATGGGCAAGCAACAGCATTTAATTGCAACACTGCTTTTCAAAGCAAAAAAATATGAGTAGGTATGCTAAAAATTTGAGGGGGGACCATGGCTCCTCCCTGGCTACTCATATGTCTGCTGTACACTATGCTAAGGCTTTTTGTTTTGATGTTGCCATCGCCAGCTACTTGGCTGTTGACCTTGTGTAGCCGTTGCTGATTAACTAGACCAGCTATGTCCAACCCAAATGACTTACTGACCTAAAATTATGTCACTATCTCAACCAGTGCTGCACATTGAATGGATTGCTTTGATCTGAGCAAACTAAATTTAGCTTAAACTAATGTACTGAAAGTGTTCGAATCCTAATTGCAATGGTTACAGATGTGATAAAGTGCCACTGAAAACCACCTGCATAAAAATATGAAATTCAAGATTATCAAAATAAACACAGTTTGTCAGAATATAGGATATTTTTACTACAGCAAAAACATAAAGTGAGCCACACAGAACCTTTGACTAGACCACATGCAGTCCACAGGCCGCAGGTTGGACATAACTGACCTAGATATTTTTCAACCCTAATGCAAAATGTAAACCCTTGTCTAGTTTTTAAAACTTTTTAAGTAAGTACACAAAAAACGCTCTTATTAAAAGTGAGATCTCTACTAGCAAAGCCAAAGTAACAATCCAATGTTGAGAATCAAACCGACAACCACTCACATAACAGGAATATACACTTTCCACATAACCAGGTTCATCATACTGCTAGTGTCACGAACTCAGCATTATATGTGGACAAAGTTAGGAATACAGTTTAAAAGGCAAAATAGCCCCAGCAAAGCTTTTGACACTTTTGGCAGCAAAATTTTACAGTATTAAAAATTCAGTGGATTTTTGTAATTTACTCATCATTTTTGTCCTAAGAAATTTTAGAGGTATATGCTCATCTAAGGAAATGCTGAAAGGGTACATGGTCAGAGAAAGGTTGGTTGGGAACCCCTGATTTAGGATTACAGCTAGACCCAGCTTTTTTTCAGCCTTTTTTGAAATGATTGAAAAAAATTAAAACATTTTAGTCACATTGTCTGAAAATATAGACTAGTGAATACCGTTATGGCAAGTTTTATCACTAGACAAATGATTGAAATGTTTCAGTGAAATAAAGGAAATGGCTACAGAACCACCCATGGATCTTCTTATTTCAAAACTTATTCGACGGCATCGCCTTGCATGATGCAGTTTGAATAAAGTGGTCAGTTTGTCACTCAAGCATCGTCATCCTAGTAGCATAGCGTATGCTTTTCAGGTCTGCTGTACGAATGGTTTTCGGTTCACCTTTCACCTTCACGACTTAACGTTTTCTTAGTAGGCTAGTGACTAGTTGCACGTTTCAATTCATGAGACCAGTTTTTCTTTACATATTTCAAAACTACCAAACTTTTGGTTTAGGGGTTAATGTTAAGGTTAGGGTTACCATTAAGGTTAGGTGTTCGGTTTACCTTTTATGTTTGTTTCTACCAAGCCTACTCTACTGCATTCTCATCGTGCATTACTGTCACATTACAGGAGGTGGTCGAATAAGGTTTAAAATTTGAAGATACGCCTATCTTGATGCAATTCAAATAAAAGGGTCAGTTTGTCATTCAAACTGCATGGATCTTGTAGCCTAAGGGTTATGCGTTACAGCTGCTATGCCAATGGTTTTCGGTATAACTCTTACCTTGCCGACTTTACTGTTTTTTTTTTTCTTTTTTCTTTACTTTTTTCAGGTTTTGTTGTTATGTTTAAGGGTTAGTGTTACTGTTAAGACTATGGTTAGGGTTAAGGTTAGGGTTTATCTTTTACATTTAATTCTTTTCTACCAAGCCTACTACACTCTCGTCATGCGTTGCTGTTAGGTCAAGTCACAGGTGGCGTATGAATAAGTTTTCAAATTTCAAGATCTATAGGCGTATTCGTAGCCACTGCCCCAAAAAAAAACCATGGACCGAACCAAAAATTCAAAATGCACTAGACAATCATTACAATAACACATTTCGTTAGGAAAACCAAATAACTAAAATTAAATTGAAATAAGCATTACAGTGCAGCAATATGTTAAATGTCAACTACAAACCCAAATTTCATCTTATCTATCTTGTCAGCAGTTGCTTGCTTAGCGCTCAGTCATAAAAACAGCCCTTGCAAATCTTCCATGCACCTATGTATGTCGAGTGTACAATCATAAAGAACACACTGTGACTGTAGTGTAAACACCTAGAACCAGTACTGCAACAATACAATGCAATCCTAGACCCCAATCCTAGATGAACTTGCCTGTCTTGATGCAGTACTGCTTCAGCAGCAAAGAAGGCAACTACTCTACAGTCTACAGCAGGGTTGCCAACCTGTCAGTGTCTTCACCAAAAAAAGCCAGACTTTGTCCAAAAAAAGCCAGACTTTGTTTGTCCCAAAAAATGCCTGAAAAAGCCAGATAGTTGTTTTAAGGCATATACACATAAAACAAGCATAACCAAACACAAAGCAGACATTAAAACCTGTCAGAAACATTGATATAATAACACTAATACAATTTCATTTGAATTCCAATCTTTACTACTAGCCTTTTCTCAACCCATAGCCTAGTTACACTGTCGTACATTTGTTCCTTATCGATAACATCAATCATTTATGGGGCAACAGTAAAATCCTTGCAATATTCTGTGCACCCTGCATGGTCATAGACTCGTCAGGATGATTTGTAATGAATACGCAGCTCAACCTCAGACAATCATGTTTTGACAGAGCCAAGCCTGCCGACCGAAAAAAGCCAGAAAAAAACAGATTTTTTCTGGCTTTTTTTATTTCCAATAAAAGTCAAAGGCATTCAAAAAACGCCAGAATTTCAAAATCTAGCTTCAAACACGCAAAATTGGCAACCCTGGTCGACAGTAGCCTAGGCTATACAATCCACTGCAGACTCCGCCCTGAAAAAAATTCTTCACCTTAGCCTTCACCTGATCCTCAAGTATTCCCATACAGTCACGGAAGCAGTACAGAATGCTCCAAGTATTTGTTCGAAGCAACTACTACCTCTGTCATATTTTGGGATCCAAAACGAGTCCTGATTTTAAAACTCAGTCCAAGTCCAACCATTGACCAAACGATTTTTCAAATGCAAAGTCCAAGGCCAAATTAAGTCCAAAAATTTGAAAATGCAGCCTTTTCACAACAAAAATGCACAGTGTCTTTTCCACTACCTCAGTCCAAATCTGGTCCTGAACCTAAATTTTAGGAATTTAAAGTCCTGACCCGATCCAAATTCATCAAAATTTGTTATAGTCCGGGTCCAGTTCCATCCAAGTCCTGTCCAGTGCTCATCTCTGCTACCCACACAGACCAGACGTACAAAAACACTTCAAGCACATTAACAATTAGCACCTTTGGAATTCTGTGCGTCGTTAGTACCACTGAATTATTCAGTTTTTTCATTCTGCGAAACATCTGAAATATGCCCATCGTCAACTTTCAAACATCGTTAACTTCGTTCTTGGTTGGCCACAGCCACATCTATGCATATCCAAAAACGTTAATGGTAAGTTATCGAAACAAATGTTTATAGCAGTGTGGTCCAACTATTTTTGACCTACGGGCCATTTTACATAAACGAGACAACTCGTGGGCCACTTCCAACAAAATGATATATAAAGTCACAGATTCACAAGATTTTAAAATTGGAAAGGGAAAATAGGTGAGTTAAGTGCGTATGTCATTGAAATTATTGCACAACAGCAATAAACAATTTATTACAAACCTCTATCAGTGCGATGCCTGTGGCTTTTCAGAAAATATCGTTCATTGAACAATAACAATATGTTCATGGTAGCAAGTCGCAGACTATCGTCCAGTGTTTCTTTTGCCATTCGATTTCTGTTTTCAGATTTGACTTGCTTCATTGCAGAAAATAGTGGCCTACTCTCACACACGTGTGTGTTTCCATTTTTCGAGTGCATTATTAGCGCGAAATTATTCAGTTAGGGAAACCTACCTTTGCTGACTAAAATCCAGCAGCTCTCTACAGTCTATTCCAACGCCGTTGATAATGTACATTATTACGCCGTTTTCACGCCGTTATTACGCCGTTAATATTGTGTAGATATTATAGTTGTTCCAATTAAAATTACCTGCTGTAACATGCACAAAACATTAAATAAATACTGAGTAAGCTCGCAGAGCTTATACATTCTGTCCGCGGTCCACATCTGGCCCACGGGTCTGTAATTGGGTCATGCTAGTCTACAAAAAGGAATCCTATCACAGACAAGAATCAACCAAGGTGGGCAACCGCTACTTTAGAAATAGCGACGCTACCTCTATCGTTATGTACTAAATGCAATTGCGGAGCACTACTGAACAAAAATAGTATAGTACCAAGCTATCGGCAACCCTGCTGCTATTCCCTATCGCTCCTCTTACTGCATCTTCAAAATTTTTATTCGCGTTGTTTTACTTAACTAGGGCTAGGGTTGTCAGCAGTAGCGTAACTAACGGGGGGCAGCGAGGCGATCTCCCCTCCTGGCAAGGTAAATGTAAAAATTGGGCCCTCTTTATCTTACATTTTTATTTATTTTTTGTTTGTTTATGAGCAGACACGAAGTCTATAGTATGAACAAACACACTCTGCAGAANGCAGGTTGATAAAAACAGGTAAAACAGAACGTAGTACAAGGCATTGAAGCCGGCGGAATCACAGGGTTACAGTCACTTTTTGCAACTGCATTGAAGACAGAACCATAGGGTTACAGACACAGTCTTTACACTATTGTCAGCTAACACGTAACACTTGTTACAGCACTACTGCGGAGTAGGGCGCTAATTCCTAAATTGGTCTAGTCTAGGTAAAATGTGAAAGCATTGTGGCTTGACACGCCATCGATCAAACGGACACTGCAAAGTTCGAACACTCAATCGCAGAGTAAAATGCGATAATAGTGTTCAGAGAATAGTGACGAGTACAAACAATCTGACTGCATCAAAGCACGTAACCATACGTTGTTAGATTTTCTGCATCTTTCGAGAAACAGGTACT
>JGI24021J15306_10002953_pt1 | contig 18878 bp, 7 predicted proteins | sample Ectturendosymbi1_FD_15306 | JGI IMG/M metagenome (IMG submission 15306)
ATAGACAATCCAGAGTAAAAAGTCAACAGATAAATTGTTTTAGCAATAACCTTCAACAATTATCGTAGTAAATTAAAATTTGCAAGAAACTAACAAGCCAAAATAGTAGGCTATTCAAGTTAACTCAATGATCGATTAGTCGTTGAGCACTTTCGCCCCTTTGTGTCTTTTCGCCCCCCTATCGCCCCATTTGTTATTTTCGCCCCCTTGCCCATCAAAATAGCCCCCAAAGGGCGATTCCGCCCACTTTGAGAAACACTGGTCTAACCTGTGAAATAGTTTTTCATAGTAAGAATCAGGCCCGAAACCAGCTTGGTATACCAGAGGTGGCGAAGAGTTTTCTGAGAAGGGGACAAAATTTTTGAACTATGTCCTGTAGTTTTAAAATATGTCCAGCACATTTTTCCAGGGGGGGCGAATAATTTTCTAGAGGGGGATTCTCCTCCTCTGGTTACGGGCCTAGTGAGAATACACTCTAGTGTTTAAACTCTGTTCTCGCAGCTAACTGTATGTAAAATTGAGTGAGTACATTCTCGACTACCGGAAAAAGTAAGCGAAAACGTTGCGAATCAGTGAAAAGGTAATTTTTACAAAATATGACGTCATGAAATACGTCATAGGGGCCCTACAGTAAAAATTGCCCCGGGCCCCTTTACCCTTTAACCCAGCTCTGTAAAGGACTATTGAAAAAACATGAAGTTGAGTATTTGCATACCGTGCGCTATATATCACGGAACTTTGCAGACCTTGAAAACGGTAATCACTTCTTGTTTTTCAGGTTGCAACCCGAAAGTTGATAAAGAAACTTATGCATGAGTTCGGATTGCCGCCGGAAGAAAGGCACTTTAGCGTCTGGCAAATTGTTCGTGAAGAGAAAGCTCCTTTTAATTTCCAGTCGGTGAGCTACTCTATGTGTGGTTTATTTCGAAACTTTTGTAAAATCTTGGAATTTCTATGACTTTAATTTTCACTTTGCAATCACTCTGAAATTTAGCCTAGCTTTTAAGGAAATTCGAAGAAAAGTGATTAAAGACAAAAACAAACTTCAGACTGTAGGTCCAAGTTGAAAAATATCTCAAAGGAAAAATCAACAACAACGTATAGTTTGGCTCAAAAATGCAGGAATCACGCCTTAACTTAGCAGAAGAAAGTCGCTAAGTGTACAGTAATGGTAAACCTCATCTGCATTGCAGGTGCGAATGTTTGAATGCACTTATTTTGCTGATTTCGCCGAAAAAAACGTTCACCATTATAGAACAATAGCGTCAAAGCTTTCGCTTTTACCTTGATTCCAAGGTTGAATCGCTGCAATATGATTGAATGGCATGAAGATAAACGCCTCGTAAATGCGCTGTGCCAACAATTGTTGTCTTCAAAAGAACCATTCCGTCTATTTAAAGCAGGGGTGTACAACCTTTTGCTATTGCCGGCCGCATTACTTTTGTTTATATGAAGTACGGCCGCCAATGAGTTCGAGTTATATTNATGAGATACGTTTAATTAAAGAACAGGTTTTATCCCGAAAATGTCATTTACTTGTGCCTAAAAGTATAATGAAATGTCAAACATTTTAATGAATTTATTAAAAGAAACATCACCATCCAGATTGTTACGCATCGTGTCGATTGATTTTCTTGCCTTGCGTTTGTTTTGCTTCAATATACGCCAGCACGGCCACAAATTTCATTATCGAAGGCCGCATGCGGCTGTGCGATCGCAGGTTGTGCACCGTTGATTTAAAGCGATGCTCAACAACATCTTTGAAAAAAACGCTGAAGTCATCCACCGCTTCATAACTCTGTTAAAATCTTTCTAATTCATGCATTTGGTGAACTTGGTTTTTATCAAGTTCTCTTGTTTTGCCGAATGTTGAACTTTATTCCGAACTCCCTAAATTTCGACTCATGCCCTCAATCAAAGTTTGGAAATAAGTTATCGGTGATTCGCCATAAATATTAAAGCAGTGCTTCCCCACCATTTTGATCTCGCGACCCCATTGGAAAACATTGCACAAGCGTTCGGCCCCAGCCATCACCTACAACTCAAAAAGGTGTTCAAATACCAACCGACAAGATAAAAAGCACTATCATTTCATATGTTAGATTCAGTGTACTGTTATTTACATTATTATGCGAAACAAATAGCACATATGCTAATGAGTGGGGCGACTGAGCTTGCATCTGTGTAACTCGTCTTGAAATTCTTGGGGACGCGTTGGTGAGAACTAACCTTATGTTATTCTCAACGTCCAGCAGTGTATTCCTTGACTTTTGGTTTAATGTGGACAAGGTTGAAAATCCAGCTTCACAGACAGGGGTGGATATTACAATTTAGGGGCCTGAGGCAAACTTCCAGAAAGGTGCCCTAAAACAGCTGTTGAGGGGCCCACTTTGCACACAATTGTTGCTTTATTTTGAAAAACGTATGACCTTCTTCAGATCTTAATAAATGTGGCTGTTGAGTGGTTCATAAAGTTTTTGAGCAGAACAATGCAAAAACCTGTTTTTTTTCATGAGTCCTTTCGATCATTTGCCTCCTAATAGTATTAAAACTCGCTGGCTGAAATATTATTCACTAGCCTACCTTTTCGGACATTATGACCGAATTGACTTATCTGGTCTATGACCGAAACAAAACTAGGCAAAACTAAGTGCGAAACTCTCAAAGGGTGCCCGCGGCATCTCTGAAACAAGGGGATCAGAGATGACTGTTTCTCGTTCGCTTCCCCTAATATCCACCCCTGCTCACATAGTAGGTGGAAACGAATGAAAGCAGTCAACGAGAAGGGAGCATATTGGTTTTGGTATGACGTATGATTGCTGCATAGCACACCTGAACAGCGTCAGGGATTTTTCAGAGAGCAAGTCACGTGCTAAGGAATCATTTCGCAGTTGCAAATACGCTCAGACATGAATAACATAACCGTACTTTGTGCTGGAATCATGAGCTTGAACCATAACGAATACAAAATAATTAATGTGGGCTTAATACGGAACTATAACGAAAAAAATATCGGTTGTGCTTCGCTGGAATTTCAGCTGGCAAGTGTTCACAGCAGGAGAGATGTTTACGACGTTGACGTAATCTCGACATCACTAAACAGCGCTTACTTTTTCTGGTATAGGCCTATTTCTACAATAACGTCGATTGAAACCGTATAGCACAGGCCTTGTCACCTGCGACTCTTTGCCCGGCTTCATGCGGTTCTTAAGCAAATACCGTATTTAACCATGTATAAGTCGCAAAATTTTGTACCAACTGTTCATCGTGAAAGTCGGGGTGCGACTTACACATTGCGTGGAAGCGTGCTTGGTGGCTATGTTGGTGTGAGACATTTACAATAAATCTAGCTGAGCAAAGGCATGTACGTGAGTGAGGAAGAGCTGGGGTGATGTTCATATGTGCCCATGTGCATGATGTGGCTCTTTTCGGTAACACAGTGGGAAATGTGGCTCTTGGTCCCTGACTGGTTGGCCACCCCTGGTGTAGTAGAAACCAGATAGGAATTATTATGGAGGTAATGTGAACTTCACAAAAATCTGTCCGTGTTTCGGTTTTGCTGATGTAACACAAAATGTTGATATGCCTAGTTCTAAAAATTTGGGCCTTCAGCAAACTATTGAGGTTGTTGTTCGCGACCCCACGGCCACTCCTACGCGACCCACTTTGGGGTCGCGATCCACCGGCTGGGAACCACTGTATTAAGGTGTACAGGATAACAGCAAACCTCTTAAGCCTTCATTTTCAATAATATTTCTACTCGACACGTTAAACAAATTTAGTACTAATCTTTCTTGTATTTAACAACTGCCCAGGGTTTCAAACCTTGTCCGCTTGAGATTTGATGAAGGAGCGATACAAAACGAAACGAAGTCCAAATGAAACAGACTTTTGGAAAAAAATTATCAATCGCATCGTCGACGAGCCAATGCTAAGACCAGTAAAGCTAAAGAAGCACAAAAATGCAGTCCTAGTAATATTGAATGGTGAAACAAAAAAGATCTTTTTTTAATGTTTCCTTTTTCAAAAGTGAACAGGAAACGTGATTGCCATCAGAAACTCTCACTGACAACCATTATTTCCACAGACTGGTTGCTGCGCCTTGTTAATTGCTTTTCGTGTAAATAGGAGATATAAACAATGCATGTGGAGTTTGGAAACGCTAACAACTTGTTTCAAGGTCAGGTTTTTGCTTAAAAAGCTAATCTTTGATTGTGCTTTCCACGTTCTTTTCTTGCTATTCTCGTTCACTTCTGCCAATCAATAAAGCACTGAAGCTACCCATATTCGTAAGGTTTGAACCCAAACTTATCATCGCATTTAATTTGACAATGCAAGACATAATATTGTTTTTGTTATTTCAGGCAGGGATTTTTAAGGCAAATAAACATGAAAAAAGTGAAGCAAATGTTGATTTTTTTCCACGTTTTCAACGGTTTCGGATATTCTATTGCTGAATATTTGCTTACGCTATCGCAGTACATCAAGACAGTGGTCAGGGGTTACAACATTATTACAACGATTCGTGGAGAGAACTACGGGACGATTCGCGATAAACTGATAGTGGTCATGGCTCATTACGATACTCACGTCGGGGGAACTCCCGGAGTAGATGAAAACGGGTCCGGAGTTGCAGCATTACTTGAATTGGGACGACTGCTAAGCAGGGATGTGTATTGCACCAGGTACAGTGCATTATTGTTGCTACCAGTTACGCTGCTATTTGTACAAGTAAAATAAGCTTTTGTCAAACTTGGTCTGCCATAAGCGTTTAAAAGTTGCCGTAGATGTGCGTTGAGTGCATCGCCATCTTTTTGAGTTTGGAGCACATATTTGCAATCCATGAAAAAATTACTTTCTCAAGAAATGCGTCAACATGCTCATGTCCGTGCAAAAACGTTTCTATTAGCGTGCGCATCCAGAACCGTCGCCAGAGAGTCGTCAATAAGAGGGCTTTACGTTTGTTTGGAGGGGCTTTACATTTGTGTAGGGGGGCTTGACATTCAAATTTGACAAAAATTCCACTGATTTATGGTGTTTCATATTTCAATTTGCGGGGGCTTAGAGCTTTCTTTGGGGGGCTAAGTCCACCAAAGACTCCCCGTGGCGACGGGACTGTGCACATCACTAACGCGCCGCCAGCGGTAGCAACGGGATTAAATATCAAAGGCGTTTATTTGACTCCGTGTCGCTAGCAGGTTTAAGATTCATGCAACCGTAACTTCGGGTTGCTGACGATTTGAAAATAGTGAGTAACCTCGTCACAGCTTTGCACAGCAGCTTGGTCGGTGTCAGAGCAAGGCAGAAAATGCTGTTTTCGACGATGCTGTTTCAGAAACTACAGCGTCGTTCTGGTTGCAACGGACTTCAACGAGGAAGGGCACTTTGAAGACGGCTTGGCCGGAAGCGGACATACGAACTGCTATGTGGGGGAGACGTTTAATGGGCTGGCTGGATCTGCTCATTTTCTGTGTGGATGGCTCCTTCCTCACCTCCGTAGAACCGGCTCAAGGCTGATGTTCGCCGTCAACTTGCATTCTCTTCTTAATTACGATATCGCGTAAGTTGCTTCTAACGGTCCAGCGATATTTTCCTACGATAAGTTAAAGATATCGAGCCCAAAATAAAATCTGTGCAAATTGATCGCCCGTCAGCGGAGAAATCACTCACGCCGGTGAAAATCTGTTGTCGTCAATTCCACTTTTTGTCTTAGGAAATCTCGGGATGCAACCCTTTTCTTGACAGCTGTTTTTTTTGTAATGAACCGAGTAACTTGAGACCAAATTGTTTGGATCCGTGTTTATCTAGGTGAAAATAGACATACCGTTGGTGTAAATGATGAAACAGCCATTTATCTGTACATGTTATATCTCATTCTCTATGTGATAACTGACTTTTTTATGCATAGCACGTTCTGGTGGCAAATGGATCTCCACAACAGCGTACACCAATGATTTTTATTTTTTTGATTGATTTTGATGGCTCTCGACACTTGCTTGTTTCAAATTTCTGGAGGCGTACTTTTTGCCTGCTGTTTTGGATATAATGCAATATATATTATTGATACTATACGCTAAGAACGAGCCCAGATTGAAACGTTACAGTCAAAGGAAATCACGCATAGAACAGAACAAAGCACTGGGACCGTTGTATACAAGTTACATAGCTCATTAGCAAAAGAGAAAACAAATGATGAGCCAAAGTTAAAGAGGTTATACTGTGCTGCCTCATCGATACTCACGCATGTGAGAACGTGGCTATCAATATCGATTTGAAATAAATTTTTGAAGCAGCAGCGATCGTGGGAATGCTTACAAAACTCCTGAATGCGTGTGGAACACCCACTATAAAAAGAACTATTTATTTACATTTAGACTGCTAGGAAGCCCTTAGTCCATTTTATGCCTAGGTACCACTTGCTATTGTTAAAAAAACATAAATTTATATTCTGAAATCTGGATAAATTTATGTTTCTAAATGCGGTAGGAAACTGAAATTTGGTTGAAACTGAAATGCGAGATTTAGGGGTAAAAACGAAGTTTTTCATAAATAGAGGCCATATCTTTTACCTGATAGTAAAATATTTATGTAAGTTTCAGGCTGATGGCAATCTACAGTTTTCATTTATTTCTTTCGGCAAAATTTCAGGCGTTCACAAAGACGTTGAGTAGACATGACAATGTTTTCCTACAAGCGCTGCTATGTGTATTTTAACGTCTATCTTCTGCAATGACTTGATTGTCTTCAGTTCTGCGAGCCAGTTGCTGCCAAACTACCGTGACGTAATGTCTGTTCGATATTTGACGACCAATCGCCAATTTCGTCGTTTCGAATCTAAGGTAAAGTATTGGCAAAAACAAGGTTTAGCAGTGTTTTTTTGTTTTGCAATTACCAGCAGTTCTCCATCGCATTCAAGAACTCGGGTAATAGCTTACCGTAGTAAACCCGGAACCGTAACGATGAAATGTAGAAAGGATAAACCTTGTTACAAAACACGTCGGTAGGATATTTTTTTCTAGGTTGAAAGCTGGAACCGAGTTACACATTTTACTGTTAGGAGCCAAATGAAAGGAGAATGCAGCAGATGAATTACGTCATAAATTTTGCAAAAGGGCTCTGAGGCGGAGTATAATACACATATAATACACAAATGTATACTTCAAATGCAAAATTTAGCTTCAAATGTACAGGCAAAAATGGATTAATCTAATGCCCGTAGCACATGCCCGCGTTTGCGTCTAATAAAAAAAATAATTTGAAGTTCTGCTCTACAATAAATTTATTTAGCAAATTTCACCAAATCTTCGTAACAAGTGCAACAATAAAATTTGTCTGTGATCAGATATAAAATTACTTACTACTGTAATGCACTTGTCTAAGTTCTACAATGAATAGCGAAAGAATGTGTTGAACTTCACGAATGACCGGAACAAAGAAACGTGACGTCAGTTGATCGCAGAAAACGCCGAGTTGTTTCTTGCCGAAATAAAAATGTTAATATCTGTCGTTAGGTTGGAAATAGCAATATTCTAAAAGTGTTACGTAAAATGTTTCTGTGCTTGTGCAATGGTCAAACGTGTAACAGAATGCGACTTGAGCTTACAAACGAACTAAACTGTTTCTTGTGCATCAGTTGCCTGTGTCGTGGATGCTTAAGCAATTTCTTGCTTTTCTTATGCAACGCAAACGTGCGTTTCACTGTTTTTATATGTTTATTGTGTACAAGACAAGTTCCATGTTCAACTGATTTTTCGCCAGACCATGCGCATCGTGCGTAGCTTTCAGTCTGGATTCGTTCCCAACTCGTCACATTTGCGTGTGGACTGTGGGCGCGTGCGTTCGAAGTGCTCTGGTTGCTTTTCAATTATATTCTTCTTCAAATTGTTACCGCCTGCGGAAAACTGTGTTTTCCATCACACAACTTGAACTGCTGCTCCAGCGAAGCATCTTGCAGATCAAGTTGTGAAAAAGTGTGGGGACACGTCCCCCTGTCCCCCACCTTATAGCGCTCATGACGACCACATGCAGAAAGCCTGTCAACGAACTAAAAGTGATGAAAACGTTACAGAAGCCTTGCTTCGGCTTGGCTATTCATAAAGTGTTAGATGGCTTTGCTTGGAGACAATACCCTGTGCTTTTATGACGACTGGGTTGATTCCATTGTTTGTTGCTTTTAGGGACACCTTCACTTAGGCAATGGATCTAAAAAATCCTGCACCAGTTCCGCCAGAACCCCGCATTGGGTCCCGACCACTATGCATGCACCGTTACGCTGATCGCTTCACCTGCGTTATTTTTAAGTTTCATCCATTCCTAATGCAAGCACAGACCTTGCTTTTGTACTTGAATGGGCGCCACTAACTCAGCTCGATGTCAGAGTCGACACCAGACAAATACTTAATCGTAAGCTTGTGGAACTTAATTGTAAAAAAGTACAAAATAAACTGGTTTTCTTCCCGCAGTAACACGTTAACGATGTGCAAAATTTATCTATAGTGGGTGTCACGTTAGAGATGTGAAAGTGATGGCTTGAGTAAGCGGATACGCCAGATCACGATGAGGCGACATCAAGCACATTCATAAAAAATATAATGAAAGAATGATACGTGTCAAGCAGATAGTCTGGTTTCTTTTTTCTCCGGTTTGTTTGCACGGAAATATTTCAATGCTAGCAAAGGCCACTCCGCTTGTTTATTCTTCTTCTTTTGAGCTAGTTGTTCAAACCACTGCTTGGCCGCACTCGATCTCGGGGAAGGTATTCAGCAGCCATTCGGTTGTCTCATCGTCCAGAACCGTCAGGTCATACAGTCTATGGGGAGGTCGATAGATTGGACAGTGGAGGACAACATATTTGTTTGTGACTTACTTGCAGTCTGCTATAGGAGAATTCTGCAGAGCTGATAATACCAGATATCCTGCTGGGCTGTACTGCACTAAAAGCATTTTTGATGTTTCACGTAAGAAGGTGGTTCAGAGCTTTTTAGTGGTGTCCTGAAACCTTGCGTGCATTGCTTGCTTATCATTTCATTGGTTTCGCTCTTTTTAAGATCGCTCGCCGAAGATTTGCCGGCGACTGGCTGCACGTCTCCTATGTGGAAAACCAGCAGGCCGGAGTGCAACCGCTGTCCAGTATTGTTCAGCAGATGAGCGATATGTGGAGGAGGGTGGACAACTTGGACTCTGGGTTAATTCAGCAGCACATATCAGTGAGAGGTATGCTACTTTGCATTCAGATAAACCGTGCGAAAAAGCACGTAGAAAGCAACCAAAATACTAGAGTATTCTACGCGGGCGAAGTAAATCGGTATTGGCAAAGAAGTTGTCGAGTGTTTTAAAATCTCCAAAAGTTGATCGAGTGAGCTTGACTAGGAATACCAGCTTTGCTGAAGACAAATTTTGGCACCCGCGCGATGTTCGTGAGATTTGCAAATGGAGGGGAACAGTGTATTTGTCGCATGCTTGGCAAACTGCCTCCCGTTGTAGGGTTGTTTACTGCAATATGCAATTAACTTCAACCGAATAAGACGATACCAAAACCGCTATTCTTGATTGTATCTCAAAGTTTTTAAAAAATTCTCTAAACGCGTACAAAACCTCAAGGTGAGTTATATTCATCGCAGACAAGCTGATGGCCCAGCACGACGACTGCTTACCGTTCATGCATCTGAGAACACCCCTTCCCTGTATTTCCTTTTCAGATACCGGTAAGACACTTTGTTCATGCAATCGTGAGAAAAGTTACAAGATTGCAGAAATGGTTCTGAAAACAATAGTTACAAAGTTAAAAGAACGGTCGGTTTCGTCACCGTGCTAATGCACGCGATAGGTATATTCCACTTTATTACTTATTGCAGCAATACTCGGTACTTGCTTCGGTGGCAGATATTCCTTGATGACACATTAGTTAGGGCATTTGACTCGAATTCTTTGTAAACATTATTGAAAACGAACCTGAGCTCATGTCCTTCAACTGTTAAAACTAGGTTTGGGACATAGTCACGTTACTTTGGCAATCTACTTAATCTACTTATACAAGTCAAAAGCATTTTGTTCCACTTGCAGGATCATTCGTAAATTTCAACAATATTTTTTAGCAAAACGTGCCACCTGTACTGCTTCGGATGGAATTCGTTACAATTATTTGCTATAGCAATGTAACTTTTTTCGACTGAGAATCGTGCTTGAGTCCAAACTCAGTATAAAGAATACAACTTAGCAATTGGTGACTGACATATAACTTATACTCGAGTCTAGCAATGTCTGACTTTGATTTGGACCAAGACCTCCTAGAAAAGAGAGGTCTTATTGGTCTCTTTTCTAGTAGGAGACCTTGTTTGGACTCGGTTCACAGCCACAATTACTCTGTACTGGAGACACTACGTAATATTTGTTGCACGCACTTCGTGTTTATTTTATAATAACGGTGAGAGTGATGCCGCCTGGAAGCAGTTAGGCAGAGCAAAAGTTTTCAGCGTGCAGAAAGTTTACAATGAAACAAGTAAAGCCATTGTCTGCCCACTTTGCAAACTTTAATATTGAGAAAAGTTTTGAAAAGCGGCTGTGAATTCCCGGTTATGATAGAAAAAGAGGATCGTGCTATATTCTTTTTGCAATTGGAATGACCCAAAATATTTTTTGTTAGGCGAATATTAACCACTGAAATTATGTTCTGGTACTTCTCAGGTAAATTGCGAGGTTATATGCAACGTTGTCATTGGCAAGCATGTGACGACAAGAGGCACGTGACCAAGGAAAAAGTTCAGTTTTTGCGGCAGGTAAATTATCACGGGAATGCTAAATACGTTTTTCAAGTTTTTCTATGCTGGTGTTTACAGAAATATTGCTTGATCGACGAGAGAAACACGTATCTTACCAAATGTCCAGTTCATGTCAGCGTTGGCCAGTTTCAGCAAAGATCATCACATAACAATAATACTCTATGTAATCCCAGGACATACCAGCTGGCAACTGTTTTTTGCCATAGTGTACGCCGCCATCTCCGAAAAAAAGATCAACGCAACTTTTTTGCTCGAAAACAGCAAATCTGATATTTGTAAATATGCTGCGTGGTCCGAGAACTGTACAAGTTGCTTTCTTTACATTGAACCAGCTTGTGTATTCATTTGCTTTCACTGGCTTGTTGAAAACCACTTTTTTTAAAACAAACGAAACGAAGATAGTTGTCAACACGCAGGTGGATGCGTAAGGTAGAGTTACGTGCTTTATTGCTATGACCACCATGGAACTAAAAGAATCGCAAATGCCAAGAAACGAAATCGCTGGCATTGTATTTTTGCTTCTGATACGACTTGGCATGACTTGGAAGTTTTGCTCCCAACCATAAAATTTTATACGAAAGTAGAAAGCAAAATTTCGGTCGTTCTACACTGCGTTTGCTAGATTACGGGTTAGATCAGCGGTTCTCAAATTTTCATGAACCGTGGGCCCTTCTACGTTTAACAGGAGAATACCTAATGTATCGTGGCACTTGGGTTATGCAATATCACGGCAAAGCTACCTGGTGAAGACGTCTGCTCGTGGCCCTCAGAGAACCGTTCCGTGGTCCCAAAGGGGGCCGAGGGCCCGTTTGAGAAACCCTGGCTTAGATCGAAGCTTTGCTCTTTTGCGGCCATGGTGGTGTCTCACTGTGGTGCACTGTCTCAAGCGAAATGGTTGGTGATCGATTGCATAACTGAGTGATTCGCTGCAGCGCTACAGTACTTGGGAACTTCAACCTACGCGTCAAGCATTAAGATTTAGGCTTCGGGTTGACACAGATTTCCGGTCAACGTTCAACCAAATAACAACCATAGTAATATTGATAATAATAATAATACTCTGCTGTGATACTGCATCAGACAGTTGTATCCTTTCTCAGAGAACCTGTGTCGGGAAGAGCTCATCCTTATCCGCGCACATTCGTATGTTTTTGTGTCTAGCTAAAAATTTATGCTTGTTTCAACGTGGTGAAGGTTACCCTTTGATTGGAAGTAGCTAAACGATCTGCCGTCGCTGCGCTTTAAGATATTTTGCTCATATCTTGCAGTGACGCTACGCACAGGTTCTCTATTTTAGCAAGGACATTTTTACCGCAAGCTCGACGAAAAAATAAAATTGCTTGTCACATTGCCTGGGTTTCTGCGTAAATTAAGTGTTACTGGAAGTTAAAGGTTCTCTGGAGTTGCAATTGATGATGCTGTTATCAACGCAGGCGGCGCTATCGCTTTGAAAACATTTGTTCATTTGAGAACTTTAGTTTGCTGATATGCATAAATGCTTTCGTATCTACGTAAAATAAACAAAAACATTTACGTATATAAAGTTTCTGGCTCTCGGCCCCGGAAAGCTTCTTCTAGACACAATGTACGTGATCAGGCTATATAATGGAAGGTGGAGATATGATAAAAACTTTGACCATTTTTGTTTATCTGGGAAAATGTTCGAGCTAACTTGGTGTGACAATAGCTATTTCTGGCCACTGTTTTGGTGTCATAGATCTTACAGAAAAGCTTGTAATAAAACTGTGTGTTTCGCAGCTTTAAGATGAAGATTATAATTTAGTTAGAACGTTTAGAAAATAATGCACCTTTTTTAAAAAAAACTTTCATTAACTGACTGTTTTGAGGCCAACAGAAATAGAAATACGCTTTCACTAAACTCAACTTTCAATAAAATAGCTGACCCTCCTACTCTGCAACCTTCAAAAGCGTTGGTCGTGTTCTTCTCGAATTTTTGAAGGTGGTGGAAACCACGTGGAGAGTTATTGAAGATGCAAGTCAGAGTAGCTGCGTCCCGTCATTCCCGTCGCCGCAAGCAAGCGGGGAATTGACGCAAGAACCGACGGAGCTCGATAGCGATGAAAGCTGCTCCAGAATATTACTCTCTGTAAGTCATGATTTCGACGTTAATAATAAACAAGGCATGTGCATCGCAGTAGAACGGTTAGCATCACGCGTAGACGCATATTTTTGTAATTTTCTTTCTTGTGAAAATGCCTCAAGACTTAATTTGAAAACAAACGCTTATAAGCATTATTATTTTTTTCTGCGAAGTAGATTCTCATTGCAGCTCAATAATTGTTAAAGAAAGCTGCGGAAAACGCGGAGAGGCGGTATTACAAACGCGCCTTTTTGTCGATTCACGGTCGCAGATACACTGTCACATTGTATGGATACATAAGCAAAACCTGCGGATACAATTTATTTGGTTTAGTTGCATCTATATGTGACCGTCCTTCTGTCAGTGGCGTAGCCAGCCCAAAATTTATTGGGGCGAAAAAATTTGCGGGGGGCAAAATGTTTGATTTTAGGCGAACAACAGTATTTTGTTTAGGATACCACCCTCTCAAAGCACAAAATGACTAGATATGCTAAAATTTGCGGGGACCATGCCCCCCTGCCCCCTGGCTATGCCTATGCTTTCTGTTACGGTTCTACGTGTTTTTTCAGGTGCTGGTATATTCTCTAGCTAGCCAATGTTTAGTACGGCTTTGCCCACACCAATAGGCATGGGCTCGAAAAGACACAAACCAGAAGAGCTATATTGACATCTGTTTTGCGTTGCTTTTGCAAACGATTTTTTTCTGGTTTGGCAGGGAGCGTCTACTGGAAGTCAGTCAGGCAGGATCACGATCACTGCTACGTGTAGATTCGCACGTAGGAATTTGGAACTGTGCGATCCACCCCAAAGTAATGTGTGGGGAATTACTAACAGTGATTATGCTTGGATTCCGAAGAGAGGAAGAAGGTCTAAGAACCGCAGGCTCTGGTAAAGTGTTTTTAGCAATGGAAAAGCGAAGGCTGCAAAAACCTTTGCTCATTACACTTAGATCTGTATATAAACGGACTGCGCTCCTTGCAGCATGGCAAGATCAGGTGCAATCAAAACAACTCACTTTTTCAAATGAAGTGACGGTTTTCACTTTGTCTCAGTGGTAAAATAACTGTTTGACGGGTTACATGTTGTTACTTGTGAGTCGGCAAACCGAGAAAGGCTTGGCGTAACGCTTCATCACGTGCCCTGCAAACAGGGGCGTAGCGAGGTTAGATGGCGCCCGGGGCAAGAAACAACTTTTGCTCCCCCCATGTTCCAACCGCAGGTCTTTTGAGAGTTAATGTATTGTATTGAAGAAAGTACTTGTGACATCGCTTGGATTTTTCGGCGCCTCCTAGTGATTTGGCACCCGGAGCATTGTGTCCCCTCGCCCCTCCTCGTCACGATCCTGCCTGCAAGTATCGCAATTCTGGAAAAAACTTGGAGTTCTGATTTTACTGTCACAAATATAACATTTTAAGTTATGTTTGGAAATAGCTCAGCAATATTTTTCCTGCTTTTGGACGAGAGGAAAGCAAATAAAGGCAATGTGTGCAACGAAGGGTTAATGCCATCAAATAGCACATTAAAGAAATAAAAAAAGAGCAAGTAAAAAAACAACGTACGTTATCTTCTTTGTCTCTGTTTTTTGATGCTGTACTAGAAGTTGGGTTTTATTCAACAAATATTTTGTGCATGCAGGGAATAGGTCGCTACAGAGTTTGTTTGAATAAATTTCTCAATAAATTTTATCAAGACCAGCGCCAGTTTCACGCATTGCGCTTCACAAGACGCTGAAAAAAACACAGTAGGTGACATTTTGTTTTCTCTGGCAATTAGTGTAAATAAGGTCTGCACCCAAACCTTTTTGCTATTCTTAAAAATGACGAGCATTTTCGGTCTTGGCTGCGCTTCCGGAAAAACGTGGCATCAGTCCAGCGTGTGATCCAGAGCCCCGAATGGCGATAAAAAGCCAATTAAGCATTGAATGCCGGACCTACCTTGACCTTTGCCTTCAGGTTCAAGATTGACCTCGGTGACCGGCACAACATAACCCACATCGCCGTTCAAGGTTTTCGGGGCCGTGGATACGTCAAATCATTCATGGTATCGTACAGCCTGGACGGAACAACATGGAAATGGTTCATACCAGACCATCCAGACTTCCGACGGAATTCAAAGATAACTGAGTTGAGAGGAAACAGCAACACGAATACAATCGTCAAACGTCAGTTCGTTCCAAAAATCTCGGCCCAATTTATTCGCGTTCATCCGAGATCGTGGAAAAGACGAATCGCTCTTCGGACGCAGCTGTATGGCTGCCGCATATAAGGAAATTTCGCCAGTTTGTATCTGGCAGAAATGCGTAGTACCCAAAAAGATGCGGTCTTGGACATTGTACAAAAGCTGAACAGTTTCGCTTGAGAGTCCCTGTTTTTGCTGTGAACAGTTTAAAAGAGGTGGACAAGTTTGTATGATCCTACATCTCATACAGTCTGATACAGAGACGAAATTTGAACAAGTGGTTAAACCCGTCGTAAAAAACGAAGTTCACCACCTTCACAAGGGTTTTTCAAAGTTGCTCAATATCATATCATAGAAGAGTTTATTGCAGGCCCGTAACCAGCTTGGGACAGCAAGGAAGGACAAAGAGTTTTCTGAGAAGAACCCAAATTTTTTGAACTAGTTTTAAACTATGTCCAAGGGGGGGGGCTTGTTACGGGCCTGGTTTATTGTAGAACGGTTTTCAACGGTGTGTTTTGATGGAGCCTTGTGACAATAGCGGTCTTGCGATGCTGGTAACATTTGACCCATCTTTTTTGCCTTCTGTATAGTCCCCGTATAGCTCTTTCCGCACACCTGGTAAGAGGTTCGCCGTACCAATTTTGTGAGATCGTGATGGTAAGACCCGCTCGAGAATCGAACTCCAGACCTGCGGTATCGAAGCAGACGCACTTACCACGAGGCCAAGTGTTATAGTTTCAACGACGTTGTAACTGTTACTTTACGCGTATAACTTCCAAGTCTGGAGTGAAACGTTATCGAATGCACACGAACCTTCGTAAGATCGTTTGTATAGTTACTACGTTGCTGGCGCCGAAACTGTTGAAGCCAAAGGTGCCAAACCGGGTTCTTGCCCCAGATCTAGGGATTATGCCTTTCTGCGTTTCTTGTTTTTTCTTCTGAAGATCTGGGACTTTTAAGATTTAACTGCTTAATATCGGTTTAAGATAGGGTGTATGTTTGACTAAACGTTTTACTTCTAGTCTTATCTTTATCTTGTTTTATCTAGGTTCCTTAGTCTTCAGCGTAATTGATGAATAAGCAACTGATACCGTATAAGCTCTAAATATTAGATGTTTGAGTGACAGAGATACTAATGAAAAAAGCCCAAATAAAAGGACTAAGTGGACACAAAGCAATTTAAGGTAGAATGGTTGAAAGATCTGGATCTCAAACATTGGCTACAGCAGTGGAAATGAATATTTTGTCTCTGAGTTAGCTTTTTTTAAAGTATATTGGTCTTAATATTGGCCTGATATTGAAAATTTGAAGTCTCTCTCACCCTATTCATTTGAAAAACAATTCAAAACGTCCCGTTATCTTGCGAAAATTCCTGTTGATTATTGTATACTTGTCATTTTTCTGTAATATATTTTAATGCCTCTCTTTTCTATTATGTCTTTTAGCTCTCCGGTTTCCCAGCCCCTGTACACAGACATGTTTCTCCACCTTTGGTTTTTGTTGTTGTTTTGTTTGCTTATTTTGTCTAACGTTGATTCGATGCATTTTGTTGCTTTTCATTTAGTACATGTGAAACGGAAACATCTGCAATTTAAAATTAATTTGTGCTAGCAGCAGGGCTGTCTGAGCAGTTGACCCATAAGGTCTTTCGCCAACCCTTCTTGATTCAAATATGTTGGAACACATCAATTTGCCAAACCTAAAGTTTTTGATGTGTTTTTATTTTCATCAACTTGCAATTAATTTTTGTTCTTTGGTGTTATTCGTTTTTCTTCCGGTTGCATTGGTGTTATTTCATGATTTATGTCACAAAAATTCATGAGTATACCGATACCAGATAAACCTTAGAAATGCAAACAAGTCCATGTCACTGCGACATAAAAATTCAGACAGGCATCAAAGTTCATTAGCAAAGTTAAATATTCGCTAGCACGTTTTGTGACTTACTGATGCCCAGATAGTAGAAAGATTCTCCTGGTTTGGTATATCTTACTACTTGGGGTTTTCCGTTTCAGTGTGGGGTTTTATGATGAGTCTATATTCGGCTATTCAAAAAATCTCATTGGTAGCCCTGGTTTCAGCTATCTTTTGTTATTCGAAGTCAGTCTGCTCCTAAGTCCAGTGGTTTTGTGTTTCGATGTGATTTCCTGTAATTTTATTTTATTTCAGATTGCTGTTTAAGCTGAATAAAGCTCATGCTTGGGTCCTAATAGAAGTCTGCAAAAACTTTATGACGCGCGTTTTCTATTACTTGCAAAATTTCAATCATCTGGTCAAACAGCTTTGAGTGTCGGCAAATGATACCCTCAATCGAGATTTTACATTGCGTATCGGCCTGTGGTGGTTACATCGTTCCATGTGTACCAAAGCACGAAGCTCAGGCAGCGCGCACTTCATGACTCAATCTGTGCCGTTTAGCAAATCAGGAGACTATATATTTTTTTCAGTGGTATCAGGACTACAGCTAACTGGACAGCTACCACCTAGGACAGCATTTCTTAACCTTTTTTACCTCAGCACCCCTTTTGGTCACTCCTAAGCAGTACAGCACTCCCTACCATTGGCTAACACCTGGTCCTTACAACGACAAAGTAAAGACAAGTTTGTCCGAATGTATTCCTTTTACCTTTGACCTATGTGACCTTCCCCGGCACCTCCTGAAATTGATTTCAGCACCCCAGGTTAAGAACCCTGACCTAGGACAATTGCCACCCAGGACAACCGTCACCCCGACAACTGCCAACTATGACAACTGCCACCCGGACTACTGCCACCCAGGCCCGTAACCAGGGGGACGAAACACCCCCTAGAAAAATTTTCTCTCCCCCTGGAAAAATCTGTTGGACATAGTTTAAAACTATTAGACATAGAATAAAAATTTGGGCACCTCTCAGAAAACTTTTCGCCCTCCTGGTGTCCCAAGCTGGTAACGGGCCTGCTGCCACCTAGGACAACTTCCACCCAGACAACTGCCATCTAGAACGATCGCCACCCGGGAAACTGCCACCTAAGGCATGTTGAGTTTTTTGCGTTTATTGCCAATAAATCTATTTGAACTTCACATGGATGTAGCGTATAACAAAAAATTCTTCGTCCTCTGACCACTTTAAACAAACGTGAGTTCAACTTTGAACCTTTTGGGTGAAGAATGTCGTGTCGATATCATTACATCTTCACAAACATTGTTAATTCAGTGCAAAGCTTAATTTTATATGGGCATTTTCAAATTTTTCACAGAACCTATTTTATGCACATTATCGCATTCAACCCCCGTACCCCTAAAACGACTTTTCTTCCTTTCATTTTACGTTGTGAGCGTTATTTTACCTCGGCTTTTGATTTGTGAGTTACATCGCAACAACAGCAACGTTTCAACTCACTTTTCTTGAAGTATGTTGAAGCAATATTATCGTAACAACCAAAGGTTCTCAACCGCTCTGCCGCGAGAAATCTTTTACGTGCCAGAACGCGATATACCAAATTGAATTTGATAGCTTGTATGTGATGCGTAAAACACAATATCCTACGTGGCAGTTATGCGGGTGTCACAGGGTGTGGTGCTAAAAAAGGAAGTGTGGAAACGCACATAAAGAACTAGCAGTTTTCAACAACACTTCAGACTAATTTTGAATCAGTTTTTAATGATGTATTCATTTTCATTGCACTACAAAGAAAAATATGATAAAAGCGTGGGAACATGTTTCCGACCCACGACACCCCTGGGGTGGCCGCTGTCCTAGGTTGCAGTTTCCCGGGTGGCAGTTGTCCGGTTGGCAGTTGTCCTAGGTGGCAGTTGTCCTAGGTGGCAGTTGTCCTAGGTG